>JGI24158J21664_10001067_pt1 | contig 29203 bp, 20 predicted proteins | sample Ectturendosymbi3_FD_21664 | JGI IMG/M metagenome (IMG submission 21664) | reverse complement strand
CGAGGAATCAGTCGACTGCCATTTGCTTTCGTCTTTTTGCGATGATTCAAACTTTCACATATCTCTCTTCAAGTATGTACTTTCCACGATGGGTGTAAGCACGGAATCGATCAGCAAATTTTTAATAGGAAATCGATTTCATGTAAAATTACGCATCCTCAGTCCTTATTCAAATAGATTTTATTTACTATTTTTGCGAAGTTTAAAAAAGCTTTAGTAGTTTTGCAAAGTTTAAAAAAAGGTTTTATTTAGTATTTTTGCGAAGTTTAAAAAAGCTTTTGGCAGTTCCTCTTTCATAAAAAGATTTGGTATTAAATTTTTTAGGTGATGCTATAAGTTAGTGCAAGATTTGCGCAAAATTTTGTTTTTTCAAGAATCAACCGCTAGTAACCAGGCAAAATGTACTTTTAAAAATAATTTTGCCATCATACACTTATGTGGTCACGACGCAGTACGTTTTCAAGACAGAATCTCGGTGACATGATGTTTTAAGAGGACACAGGAAAGATGTTTCTGGGGGCCAAATTAGGTGATGAATATGAAACGCTGAAGCGATTTTCTTTAACCCTAAGAAGTTTGTGAGGTTTGGTGGTGTCTTAATCACGATTTTAAAGAAGCTACGAATTATAAATTCGCATAATAACATGTAGTATTTAGACTAAAAATTCCCTGGGGAAGAGCAAGGTCATGCTCCATCTCAACCCATGATATAACTGCAGACATAAATTATTTGGCACAGAGTTAGCCAATGCAAGGGTTCTTTTTTATTGGGTTGAAATGTGCCCAACACAAACAAATGCTTTTATTCCATGAATACAGAAGAGGTCTTTTAACAACTGAAGTCAACGAAGTTGATGGAATCTTGTGCCACACATGACAACTCGCATTTTTTGTTACCAGTTGGTCAACTAAGAAAGTCTTTCCCCACGAGTTAACAAGTTGAACGTTATAATGTTTCAAAACCATTTTCATCAAATAAATAAGCTGCAAGTAGGCAAGCTTAATCATGAAGCAATTCAATAAATTCTGTTACATAGATTTTTGCTTGCTACGTGGCCATTTTACCTCGCGCGTTATTTTCCTGCGACATTGCGTTCAAAGTTATTTTTTCATTGATCTTCCTAACACACTACTACCAAATATCTACTACCAAAAATGCATATCATACTCTTCTGATTTTTAACGCTCGTTTTGAATATATCCGGGCATAAAACTTTAAACAAAATTTCATTAATCCTTTGCGGTTGCTCAGCAGCAACATGTTCCGTGAAATGCAAACATTGCTTGCAGGTGTAAGGACTGATGATGCGTAGTCTTACGTGAAATCGAAATCCTATTAAAATTTGTGATTGCTTCCTTGCTTATTTAACCTGTGGAGTGAAATTACTTGAATACAGATATGCAAAAGTTTGAATTACCGCAAAAGGATGAAAGCAGAGCCCAATCGGCTGATTCCTCTAAAGCCTATAGAAAATCTGCTTGAGGTTTTGATTGTGTTTGTACTTGGTTACAACAACGGGTGCAAAAAGGGTTAAATTTTTATGCTAGAGTAGGCGCCTAGTTCGTAAACTCATTATTGGGTGACATGTCTTTATTCGTTAATGCGACCGCGACATGTACTCTATTTCATTCAATTTCTGTTGCGTACTATTGCGTTCTGTGTGTCAGGGGAGTTGGTTGTCTTCATCACTCCTTGCCGTTTGTCTGCGTTTACCGCAATGGATTACGGGGCGTTTCAGACGTCGGCGCTTGAAATGAAAAACGAGGGGGTGGATAAGAGCTTCATGACAACTGATGTGCCAAGTCTCAAATGTCAATGATTCTTCTTTAAAACAGTAACTTTGAGGTGTAGCTCATGCAAAACTTTACAATTGTTGAAATTATGTTAAAAAAAACTCCACGACAACTCGCTGGAAACCAAAGATAGATTCCTGGGAAATTTGATTTTTTCTGGCACTGACCAACGAAAGGTTTTATTTACAGCAAACATAATGAAATAAAAAAATCAACGCACGGTTTTATTTTGAAAAACTATGTAGTTTTCCACAAACATGATCTAAGATCTAACAGTTAACCAGCATCAATATGTGGTTTTCATTGTCATCAGCAAGCAACTTGAAAGTTTGTCGACATTTTACCTTTAAACACAAATACTTCAAACCATAATTACAATTCAGAATTGATCGCAATCATGACGCCTCAACCTCCTGAAAGAATTTCTTTTATATTGTTGAAAAGTTTTATACCAGGAAGTTTCCTGTTTATTCCATGAGGAAGTGATGTGGGATTTCGCAAAGGTATTCTATGATGTCTCTGTTGTTGTAATCGTTTACGTTTTTGAGGAGACGCTGGTCGTCTAGTATATATTCCCGTTTTTTCACTAGTCCAGGTTCACCACCAACGTATTACTCATATGCGACATCTCTCCCCTTTTGCACACGGTGAAGACCATCTATGAACTTCCAGATTGAGGGATGGACAACGTCAAGTTCTCTTTTCAGGCGTCGATGGACTCCTTCGGCGTGGTTGTTTGTTCAGTCAATGCCGCTTATTTTGCGCTAGTACATGCTCTACATATCTGGCTGAAAGGGTGCGGGGCCAACCCACATGCATGACTTGCAGACGACCTTTCGGGGGGCTTGAGGCGTCCGGGTCGGCTGGACCCGGTCAACACGGACCGAGTCGTATAACGGGCGCTCTTTGTCGCCCTGGAGGTAGCATATCATGGATGATGAATGTCGGAAGCTCACTGGATGGCGGACCAGGGGTGTCGAGGATACGGTTGGTGCCTGGCGCTTGTGACAGGTACCTGCCTGCTGGTAACTTATATTGCCTGGTGTCAGGGTGTCCCGTAATGACGACCTTCAGGCAATATACCTGATGCCCCTTGCGGCCGTACAAATTGAAACGGCCGGGTTTAAGATGGTGCCCGACCTCAGAGACAGGCTCCTCGATATTTTGCCAAAGGTTATGACATGAGTAGTGCTTTGCACGGCTATGGCGGGATAGTTTTTTCCGTTGACTTTGTTGACGGGTGATAGACACGGGACGTCGGTGGTCCGCGGAGGAGCTGGTAAATGGATGAGCTATGCTTATACGGTTGTACGGCCGGGACCCGCGTTAGGCTTCGCGGGAAAAGCGAAATAGAGCGAGCGGTACAATGCGTGTTGCACACCGCAAGTTCCCCCTCCCACCGTCCTACGGGGCAGGGAGGGGCAGGCAAATTAACCATCATTTTGATAAGTCCGAAAAGTCCATCGTATGTTTCTTGGCGTTTGTTGGGTAGCAGAGCGTACATAACAGGAAACATATATTATGCACGCTTGGTAAGAATCGCAAATACCTGGCTAAACAGTGGAAGAGCGAGGCTAAACGTACCGTCTATAAACACGCGATCCATCTCTTGGACCTAGTTGAGATCGTTGTCCCATCCAAAAATCATCACGCGATTGGGATCGGCTTGTCCACTGTCTCCGAGTAGGAATAGTTCGTCGACGTCGGGTGAAGGATGGTAGGATTTGTACTGGTCTGGTACAACAAGAGATGCGATATCTGTAGGTGTTCGCAGGGGCGCTTCATTCTGAGCCCGTGCACGTTGAATCAACTTTTTGGTTGCTGAAATGCTTGGCATTTATTCTTGAACAGACTGCCCAGTGAATGTGACAGCTTGATTGCGAATTTGCGGACAGCAACTCCATTGTTTCCAGGGTTCTGCGTTTCGTGTTTGCTTTAATTTTGGCAACTTCCACACAGGCTGCGTCGCTTCCATGTGTGTGGCGCCCGAATTGGTTACGATGATGTCCTTTACATCCGTATGGAGTCGGCACTGACAACTGCGTATCACACATCTCCAAAACCCCTTCGTACTACCAGCAGAAAAGCGTGAAAAGTGTACATGAATCCAGCATCTATGAGTTTCTTTTCGCCTCGGTAATTTCTGATGTACTCCTCAAGGCTCAAATGTGACGGACTGGCATGTGGATATGCTGTTCAGGCTTATATACAGAGGGCCGCAACATGAAAAGAATTTGAAAGGGAGATGGTATAACACCTGCAGCATGACATTTCACTTGTCAGACTGTTTTCTTACTTCCCTGCAATATCAAAGGGATTTGGTAGAACACCAGCTAGCATGATATTTCGCCTGAAATTGTATAACGAAGGGCAACAAACTTGTCTTCGACTGGGCTCAACTAGAAAATTTCTTTGATAACTTGCGATCGACCAGTCGGTAATAAAGTCACAAGTACAAAATGTCATAAAATGCAACGTTTTTCATTTTGATTTACTTTCTGAAATATTGATTGAAAAATGTTATTTTTAGGTATCTTGTCATTTCAATGCAAAATCAGGCGCGATCGACCAACTTAGACTTGGCGATTGAACCGTTGATCGCGATCGACGTGTTGGCCACCCTTGGTATAGTGTATTGTGTAACGTCTTCATTCCCACACACAACCACACGAATACATGAAAAAATTCGAGCGTATATACGTGGAGACAGCAAAGAGTATGCGCCTCACGGCGCTAATACATTTACTTTGATGTGTATAAGACACATGCTTGAATGACACCATCATGATTGTTATAATGTCGTACAGCGATGCCTTCCAAGTACATCGATTTAAAAAAAAACATAAGGCTGTGGGGGGCTTCGAAGGACCAGCGGTCATTTAGGCTGCAGACCTCCCAAGGACCAAACTACTTTAGCGTAAAGGGAAAAGTGTTATACAGTAAGTAGAAATATTTTGTTCCGGGTTTAAAGTTTAATAGGTGCAATGAGGTTATATATTTTACTGAAGTAAAATGCGTTGCAGACAAAGGTCAAACCACCAGAAGAAAATGGTTTAAAGTTGTCAGATGAAACATTTACTGTTTTCACATATTTAAAAATATTCGTGAATGCTAAAGACGAATTTCGTCTAAGTTATAAACTGGAACCGCACTGTAATGGTGTCACGAGTTTCAAATAGGTCGAAAACTAGGCGTCCAATTTTGCATTGTGGAAAATAAATCGCTGTCAATTCACGCGTGAAAGCGGAAATTCGTTTGAAGTGCAGTAGGCATACCATTTTGTTTTTGCTTTGCACATGTACACTAGAGGCATCTCACTACTTCATATAAACGTTTGATGTGACGCATTTTGGTGAAAGCAACGAAAACCGAACGGTGTACTTCATGATTTGACAATTTCCACCGTAACAGTAACTAAATCAATGCACCTGGTTAATGTGCACCAATAAGAACACAAGTACGTTTCAAGCAGCCGAGTAATAGATATTTCCTAAACTTTGCGGCATAAAGTGCCAAACACGTTATATTTTTATTTTCTGAAGGAATTTTTGACGATATTTCTATTGCACTGTATTATATCATTTTAGCACACGAGTTTGAACGTGCTTTTGGCAGAGCAAATTGTAGATTTTTGATTTGACTTGTATTATACGGATAAATGATTATCCTGCCTGGATATTCATTTACATTAACAAATTTCACAAATTTCATCAGTTCCTTATGTACAGAAACGTCGCGACCGAATTGTCCCATGACCGAAACGGCTCAGACCGAAACGGCTCAGACCAAACGGCAGCCTGTTATACTCCCACAGACGACCTGCGACTTCGAAAGCATTGAATGCTTTATCATCTTCTTGCAACTCCAACTGGTGGTATGCGCTTTTCAGATCAAAAGGTGGAAACTACCTTGTATTTCTCCAGCTTATTGACAATACCTTCGATCTTCGGTAGTGGGTAGGCATCGAGAATGGTGAACAAGTCGACTGTTTGCGAGTAGTCAATGCACACGCGCTTTTTGCAGCGTCTCGATTAGTAACAACCAGTGGTTTGTCGGACCAAGGCGATTTACTCTCCCTAATTATGCTTTCCGCAAACAAATTCTTTACCTCGGATTCAATGTAAGCAGTATCCCCCGCACTATAACGATGAGACGTCACGCATACACGACGCCAGTCTGACGTAAGACAATTGAACAGTGGAGGACATTCCACAGTTGCTGCAGGTTTCTCTTCGCTGGGATGATACCACCAGCTCCGGTATCGTACCGTCGTATACGAACACAACACGTTCATGCTGTCGTTGAAAATCTTGGCCGAGTAAGACGTCGCTGCACAATATCTTCATTAATTCCAAGGTCTCACCTTGGTACCGAATACCGTTCAACGTTAGTTCGACGACACAGTGGCCAAACACGGATTCTTGCAATGAACCCACGGTCAAGGACGCATTGTGAGTCAAGGGATAAATGGACAGATGTAGTGATTTAGCAGTTTTTTCGTTCACGTACCTCAGTAAACTTTCAGAGTCCATAAGAGCAAACAGTTGCTTTCCCTGCACAAAAACGTCCACAACTGCGAAACCCAAATACTACGGGGCTTGTTGGATCGCATGCAAAGCAGGAGTAAAGCAAGCCGATGTGTTGCTCGGCGCTTCCTTTGCCGGACGTTTACACACCTTCACATAATGACCATCTTTCTGGCATCTGTAGCATGTAGCTGATCGGGAAGTACATCTCTCATGAATATGCGTTTTCTTGCTACCACAAAACAAGCACGTCTCGATTTTATGCACTGCAGATACAGAAATTGTTCGGTCACTTGCACGCTTTGCTTCATCTTGTGTGGCTGCTGCCGCCGTCGTGCAAGGGCCTGAACAAACGTACGATTCAGAATATTTCTGTGCAATATCCAATGATCGAGCTTTTTGAAAGGCAGCGTCAATCGTCAGCGTACTTTCCTCTAAGAGCCGCTGGCGTATGGGATGCGACAAAATGCCGTTGATGAACGCATCTCGAATGAAGCCATCACGGTGTTCGGTCTTTGAGACAGCACGAAAATTGCGTTGCGGCCTTTCAAAGAAGGATTGCGCAATTTATAGAAGAAAACTTGCGGAATAACTTTGCGTATCTAGACAATGTGACTGTGTCAGGTCGAGATAAAGAAGAGCACGACTACAATCAACAAGCCTTCCTCGAAGNAATCAGTCGAAAGCAGTTTACGTTCAATGAGAACAAAACCATTGCTACCAANTCGANCATTCACATGCACGGATATATTGTCGGAAACGGGATGGTCAAGCCTGACCCAGAACGCTTGCGTGCTTTGAAAGTGTTCCCACCTCCTNCCTGTTCCAAGTCACTCCGTCGTGTTATCGGAATGCTAGCCTACCGTGCGAAATAGATTNAACGTTTTGCCGATAAATTCCGGCCTCTTGTTAGGGCTGAGCAATATCCGTTGACAGGTTTGTTGACCGGGTTCGAATCGCTTAAAGCTGAGCTTGAGCATGTTGCTTTCAATTCGCGTGATGGATAGGTGCCGTTGGTTGTTGAATGCGATGGCTCAGATTTCAATATTTCCGGTACCTTAGTATGTCCGGCACGTTGCAAGGCAGCGGGCTGCATTACCCTGAAGCTTTCAAAATTCAACAACTGCTTTTCATAGCTTACAACAGCATACAAAACTCAACAACTGCCTTTTTCAATAAGGTGAAATACCGTCAGGACAGCAAAACGTTGATCCGAAAACGTCGAGGAGAGCGCATTGTTCTGGCGTATGCGTGGTGTGTTTATTGGGAAAATTGCACTGAGATTTGTGCCATCCTGCTATAATCATATAATGCGTACGAACGAAAAACTCGCTTTTTTCGACCACCGACATACGGAAAGTAGTGTAAAACTGTAAAACATGAGGGGAAGGGAAACCGCGTTATCACAGCAATGGTTCAGCAACCTTGACTGAATCTTTTGGGATTTGTGGAACGTATTGGCTTAGATTTCAAGAATCCACGTTGAGCAGTAGTAACACTCCGTTTTGATTGTAATTGATGAATACTCCCAATTCCCTTTTGCTTTCCCATGTAAAGATATGGCAACGGCAACAGTCATATGCTGTCTCGGTAAACTATTTGATTTGTGTGGAACAGCAGACTTTGTTTATTCCGACAAATATTTGACATGTCTAAACTCAACCGCAAAATATTTAACCAATCTCTTTGTGAAATAATCAATTCATTTGCTTTGTTTTGGACATACCTTTTGTACCACATACGTTTTAAGGCTAATCATGGGCTCTGAAAGCGCGCATTCTTGCCTAGTTTTTCTTAGACAAAAAGAAGAAAATTACCTTGCGTGTTTGGAGTTCGGGGTCCGATGACGTCATGCATAAAATACTATATCTGCCCCAATATGACGTTACCCACAAAAAAAACAAAAATAAAAAACTTCCCAATATTTTCCTTTTAATTCAAAACTGCAAGAAACCCCGAATCTTCAGAGGGTCTAGCTCGATTGTCTGGCGAGATATATGGTGCAAACGTGGCACCCGGGATTTAAGTGTTAACTTGTCTTAAATTTGGTTACATCAAACTGATACTTCATTCTTTTCATTCTCGCTATGTAGAGCGCTTGAAAAACTAAGTGGTTCAAAACACACACAGTTTGGATCTGCCATAATGTTGGTATGTTCACAACTGTACTCACACTTTACTTTGTTTTAATGATATCTACACAATCTTCACATGTGTCCTTAGTTCTTCGTGATACGCATATCAAATTGTACAAATGTGTGTGTTATATGAACACGTTGATATGTGAAATTGTGGTGAAGCTTGCTGCAATCAAATATAAATAGAATGTCACCAATTAATTCAAATAGGCCGATAACGTAATCANTTTTGCTTCTGGAAAAACATTTGCGAAAATGTATCATTTATTTTTGTGGAAACCTGGTTTGCGTTGCAGAAATGCAAGTGAAGCATTTCGATCAAAAGTGCTATTGATACATGTGAAATGAAAATGGTGGTTGGCATTGTTGCCTGTTGATGAATTACCTTGCAGCTTCTCTTCCAAAAGGTGCGTGGTGAAATACAGAGCATTAAGTGCTGCTTCAATGTCCACCAGTTTTCTTTTGAATGTTGACATACTTTGGTTCATATCTGAAATATACCATAGCAACGCAATCTTAACCGATTTCTGTTTGCTCTCTACACAAGACATTGGAGTAGCTAAATATCAATAACACACAANGGTAATATTTTCTTGCATATCAATGGCAACAAAAAGCTTTTCAAAGGGGCATAGTGTCATAGAAATGCAAAAACGATGTGATGAGNACATGTCTGCCCTGAACATTGTTAAAGTGTTGAAAGTCAACAAGTGCTAAATCAATTGCACTGACATAAACCTGGTTTGTAAACATGGTTTATGTCAGCTCAAATAATTGCACAGACGTATACTGTACATGGTTCAAGGGAATGCTAATGGATAAGGGTGCATTTTGAGCTTGCATTTTATAAAAACCTTGCAACCAAACGTTGTTATACATAATCAAAATCAACATGAACGTGTTTGCTATCAATAGCGCAACCAATTGTTTGACCTAAAAACGTAACATTTCGACTTTATAAAATACAAATTTTGACTTTATTTTGACCTACAAATTTTCTGCGTTTGGAACTGAAAAATAATTAAGGCTTATGTGCTGAGATTAAGCCGAAAGCATATTCATGCACCCTATGCTTCAAATTTTTGAAAATCTTTGTTCTTAACTATGGGGGCGATATATTGATAATTACATTAATAACAAGTAACTACAGAAGAATCAAACCTGAGAACACCACCAAGTTGAAACAATATTATGTATAATGGTTTGAGCATTTACCAAACGAAGCACTCTAAGGCCACGTTTTCTGCCTTACCACGCTTATGCTACATAATATTAAATCGTCCAGTAGTGGGCAAAACAATATTATTACGTCATAAATCCCAGCAAACCTATTATTATTAGAGAATTGCAACAAAATTTGAAAAAACATGTCACTGTCTCTGGTTGTAGTTTCAATAAAATATTGATAAGTAGAAAAAACTGTGGCACAAGACAAGTTTGACCCAACGATAAATTTTGACCTAATAACACACTTCGACATTTTTTGACCTGATAAGTTGGGATTCCTTGATGGTATCAGCATAAAATTTAGTTTGTGGACGTTTCATAAGCTTAATGGCAGAAAAATTTTAACTTTATTAACATTTGGTTACCCTTGTTATCGGTAAGAACTCATCGTTGCAAATCTTAACTAGGAAAACAATTCAACTTTATCATCACTAAGATGGTGACCTTAGTGCCACAGAAATAAATATGTTTATTCGCGTGTAGGTATGCAATTCCGTTGTGATTGCTCCTTTTTGTATATCTCACCAATTAGAGTTATACCAATTTGTTACATCGCAAATTCTTGTGTTGATTTCGGGAGGATCGTTTGCTTTGATAGGTCAATCCCGCATTCCACGCTTGCGATGATTGCTTATACGCTACTTTTCTTTAACGGCTTCTTTAAGTAGTCTCGACGTGCTTGGAATTTGTTGCCAATTTTCTGAAGAGTGTGGTGTTAACCATTTGCACGCAGTTCTGCAACTATTCTAAAACCGCACCGGACCGTGCTCATTGTGTTGTCGTGTGTCGGCTGTTATTCTGACTTGTAGTAAACGGAGTTGACGGTTACTGGTGTGCGTTTTGAAGTTTGCACGCGTTGCGTCTCAATCACGGTGCGTGCACAAACCGAAGACGCAACATACAGCTTTAAATAATTAACTGCTGTGCAGAATAGTTTGATATGGCAACCGAGGACGTTTCCGAAGGTAAGCCGACGAGCGATCTGCCATCTTGTAGTACGGTTCCCCCATTGACAGAGGTGTATAACCGTAATGTTACGTTAAGGCGTAAGGCTGATCAATGGTTTCTGGATTCGGCAAAGGATCACGAACACGACTCGAGTGACGCGAAGGAAGCCGAGCCTGTTAATCCTTCTTGTTATAAACCTCTATCTGCTGTCTTAGATATGTCGAGTTTGACGAGCAGCTCCTCCAGTTGCAGCAGATCCAGTTTGAAACTGAGCAACGCTACAGTGAAGGCAGCGATGGCTCCCTTGCGCCTTTAACAAGGTGAAGAAGCGTTTCGGCTGGAGACGGAGCAGCTGGAAGCGAAAGAGCGGGAGGAAGCACTTGAACATGCGGAACATTAACTCTGTGAAGAAGAGCAACGTTGTTGAGAGGAAGAACAGCGCGAGGATCAACGTCGGCGAGATGAAGAGCAACGCGAAGACGAACGTCATCGAAAAGTGAACGAAATGTCTCGCAAGCGCGATCTCGAATCACTTCGTCTGCGACAGGAGCAAGAGACAGCTGAGTACGACGAACAACACTGGGAAAGTGCGCCTTGTGGTAAAAACGCTTCGCTTCGTAATACCGTGGTGAAATCAGCTGGTAATGCTAATGTTCCCGTAAACAATTTGCACGAAACAGTTGTTGCTAACCAGTTCAAAGAAGATGCAAGTGCACGTCCTGAATCAAGGTCAAGGACGGTCAACCCCTTACCACTACAACGACAGCAACAGGAGATAGCTGTGTTACAGGCAAGCCCGTTTATTGCAGACGCCATTGGGATTAAAGAGTATTCTTCCGTTAGTCATCAGCAACGCAGCCTTTCGCCTTGGGTGGCGAAGCGCGATCGAGACCAGGCTTGTGAACGTTTTAACAGATCTCCGTTTCAGGATCCGTTGCCGAACGATCATTATCTTCAATCTTCATTTTCTAGGCCCAGACCTTCGACTTAAAATGCAACATATTCTCGAGATGGGCCACGCCAGCGAGGTATGGATTCATTTCCACGCACACAACTACTAAGACACCATCAGGCGTCTGATGTTGTTGCGCTGGTAAGGTATTTTAATCGTCTTAAGCCTTAGGTTTTGTACTTCGATGGCGATCCAATGAATTTTTTGAGTTTTGTGCGAAAGATCGAATCACAGATGAAAGGGGGGATGGTGATGCGCAAAAAGTTTCTTTCTTACTGCAGCATTGTAAAGGTAACACACGCAAACTCATTGAAGGCTGAACTAGAATGCGACCGCAGAGAGGCTACAATGAAGCCCGCCGACTGCTGTTCGAGCAATATAGTCAGTCCTATACTATCGCTCATGCTTGCGTGAAAAGGGCTGTTGATGGTCCTCGAGTGCAGCTAACGATGAAGATGGTCTGCGTGCATTCGCTCGATTCTGAAGGGACTGTTATTTGACATTGAGTGAAATTAATCAATTTTCCGAGGTTGACAACCTTCCACCTTTAGTGAAGATATCTAATCGCTTGTCCTTTAAGCTTTTAGATCGTTGGAGACGTCGCATTGCATAGATCACCAAGAAGCGCTCCTGCTTGCCACGTTTAAAAGATCTACTCGATTTCTTGAAAGAAGAGAATAACGTGATAAACTCTCCACTTAATAAGATGTTAAGTGAACAGCGCCGCACTGAAACAAATAAAGGCCCTCAGGTGAGGGCCTCTTTTAACACTAATGCCAAAGAAGATGAACAGGAGAAGCGTCCATGATGCACAAAATCCCACAAGTTAGCAGACTGTCTTGCTTTCGGTAAGATGGACAGATCAGAGCGAATCGCGCTGATGCAACATCACCGACTTTGCGACAATTTTTTTGGTAAAGGGATGTTGTTGCCAGTATTCTGAAAGTGTGGTGTTAACCATTTGCACGCTGTTCTGTAACTGTTTAAAACCGCAGCGGACCATACTCATTATGTTGTAGTGTTTCGGATGTTACTCCGACTTGTAGTGAACGGAGTTTGACGGTTACTGGTGTAAGCTTTGTAGTTTTACACATGTTATATCCCAATCACGGTGTGAGCGCACAACGAAGACTTAACAAACTTGTTCAATATTATTTGATCTTATTCTAAACCATTGGGTATCAACATATGAGAATCGCGAACCCACTGGGGTCGTGAAGCATGGTTGGAGGGTGGCATGTAGCCCTGAACATATTTTATGTACACAACTGTAATACATTTGCTTAATTGAAATTCTAGAAGGAGAATGTTGAGCTAAAGTTGGTTGATATAGGGGCTGGGCACAAAGAGTGTTGAAAGCCAAGGTTCTCCCAACTACGTCCCGCGAGCCAAATCTGGGCCACCAAGCTATTTTGTTAATATTGAAATAATAATAACAACATTTGACTTGGTAGAATGTAACATGTCCCCAACAAACACGTTACGTAAGATGTCCAGCCCTCGAACTGTTGTGCATAAGCTTATGTGGCCTTCGGACAAACGTGTGGTGACTCTGTTGTAGGGAAAAAATGTGTGAATCATTTATATAATCTTTTCCAGAACTGAGGTCTTCACATAATTCTTTGTTCCTCTACTTTTCACGCACCTTAGTGCAAATGATACGTGAATTCTCATTATATCGCTCAAACGTTTTCATACCGCTACCACTACTGTTACATATGTTATCTGTGTTTGCTGCTGCAATATTGTAAGCCGTTTTATATGAATGACTGGTCTGATGCATATTTACTAATCGATTTTCCAACGGTCTGTTTTTGAAACGCTAACTCAGAATACGGGGCCGTGATGTATCAGCAGCACAAGCAACAAGAAATTTTCCCAGCTAGCAGGCCCACTTTTGCTGCCTGAGCTGCATTACTCTTCTCTTGAGTCTGTTAGATTTCATTGCATATTGGTGCTCGGCAATGATCAACTCATTCCAGGCAAACACACATCAATGAACTACGCGGCCAATTGGAAAGACATTTTGAACACCAAACAACATCTTCGGTACATTGTGAGGCAGCAAACACAATCCAGGTCATTTACAGTCAAGTTTCAACAACTAACTCGCATTTGTCACAATGCGTTGAAAATCAGTTTATTCGTTGTGGTGTTGTTCCGCAAATCCATTTATAGCAAAAAAAACTTAACTGATTTTTTTCTGGAAACGAAAAAGTGTTTTTCGTGCTTTCCCTTGGTAATAGTTTCATTGCATTCGTGAGGAAATGAAACAAATGCAACTTTCCAACCTGGTGAATTGCAAATTTCAAAAGTGATTTGCCACTTTGTTTGTAAACATTGCAGTTTCGGGGTGAAGAACAAATAGTCACGAGTTAATGTCAAAATTTTGTAGCAATTTGGAGCTAATTTAGCGAACAAAATGCAAAATTATTCAAAAAAACTGGCAAAAGACTGATTTTTGCCATCTGTAGCATCATTTTTACCTTGCATGTTGCTGTCCTGTAATATTCCTTTGAAAGACTGATTTTGTATAGTTTCCTTGGCTTCCTTCATATGGTGTGACAACAAGGAAACATTACGATTAAACTCTGAAAGATATGAAAAATTTATTAGATACTGTATTATTAAGAACAGAGAAGCTGGAATGAAAAAACATCCGGCAAACCTTGTGGAAAAAAAGAGAGTTTTGAATTTATTTGGACATGAAACAAAATAATTTACAACATTTGGTCTAAAATGTTCAATGCAGTGGGTAGATGTGCTTGATTTATGCGTTTTTACTGTAAAATTACCTCTGAGCAATTGCATTAGTTGACGATTTGCACTCACAAGGACGTGGGGGCTCCATGTTTAATGTTTGGTTCGCCCTGACATTTTCCAAATGCTATCCACCGTTTAATAAACATCGAAAAGGTTCATGGCTGAACTTTCGACTGTAGTTCCTAGTATTTCAGCATTGTCAGTTGGTTGATCTTTTTTCACAATTGTGGAATGAAAAACTTTTTGTCAGAATGGTTTTACTGAAACGTACTGAACATTTTCCGTCTCAAACACATTTTAAACTTCGGATGTCTAGTAGGTGTTATTGTCGTATTTGGCGACAGATTCTCAGGGTAATTCGCTTATCTATGGTTCCGTTTTCAAAGAAACATCGTTGCTAGTGTGCAAAAACGGTACTCAACTTTTAGGCAAAGAATAATGTAATAGTTCGTATTTTATATGAATCTGCAACTTCGTTTAGTTAAAATAAGCATTACAAACCGCATTCATAAATTTTCTATCTTCAAACACATTCATAATCTGTAAGGTTCTGTAGCATTAGCTTGGACATTTCCTTGAAGTATTAAGTTTGTACACAGTATTTATGAATAATGGTCTTTCAATAAATGACGGAGTTCAGATTTACTGATGCAAGTCCTATTGCAAGATGAAACTATACGAGAATTTACTGACTGGTCCTAACCTCTGATTAAGTACTCAAATTTGCGTCATCAACAATTTATCTGTAAATGTTTAAAAAACAAGCCTCCCACTTCATTCGGTGGGACTATGAGTACCTTTTCCTTTCCATTATCAGTATATTCATTTCTTAATAGTCAATTAAATGGTTTCATGTCGAAACTTCTCTTGTTCAAAAAACAATTCCTAAGTCCCTGTGTCCTCATCTATTCTTCACAATTTTGCTCTTGCTTCAGTGTTAACCAGGTAGTGTTTTTGTTGGCTCAGTGCAAAGTTCAATCTTCTTTGCTGTGATATTGCCTAGAATTTATCATCTCCTTCACATCACTTGTCCATGAATTTTATCACTCATGTGTGTGGTTATCACGTGAAAGTGACAACATAATTTGTTGTCCATACTCGTTGCATCATTCTCAGGTTAGCAGCGTGGTGAAAGTTCGATAAAGGAACCATCTTTTTCTGTCCCAGCATAACATTCTTACACAAACGATTGTCCTCGAAACGTCTTCTCCTCACTGCGAACTGCGGTATCCTGTCCTGACAGGACGACTTGGTGGAAATGGCGTGCGTGAGTGATTAGCCAATTCCAAGATCTTGTTGCTTCAGTGGTCGTCAGTGCAGTATCCGCTGCAGCAGTACGGAACTACTATTTTGTGATTTTATTTCGAGTAACATGTGGGCAAAACTAAAGCAGTTATCTGTTCCCTTTTTTTAATCACCTTCTTTGCGTTTTTACAAGACATTTATTTTAAACTTTAAAGGTGGTTTATGATTGATGGCTGTCGTCTGGTGTTGCACGAACAATGTGAAACAAAATTTTTAGCGGAGCTGATATGCAGATTTTTAGAGGGGTTGATGTGAAGGATTCTCCCAAAGAGGTATGGTAAGTCGGTCTTATTATTTTTTAAATTGTATTCTGTTTTTTTTATGAGAAACTGAATAGTTTCGTTCGAAGCAATTTCCCTATGTAATAAAGTGTAAGTGTGCCTAATGTAGAGATGAAATAAATGCGTTATAGGCAGTTTTCAGTACGCAATGCGTTGCGCAATGTTCCTTTTGAATAAACGTCTACCGCAAGCTTTTCATCTCAGCGTCTTTACGTTTTCTACATGAGACTTCCATTTTGCAGTATTGTCAAGAATAACACGCAGGTAATTCAGGTTTTCCATGTTGGGAAATGCTGTGATAACTGATATTGTTGAGGTGGAATTAGGTTTTCAAGAATTTACTAACAAAATCGGTTTTAACTCATTAATGACTACTACTTAAAATACAAATCATTTCCATGTGTTTCACAATAGTCGTTTTGTATATATCCTGACACAAACATTAAAACAAAAGTCCGTCATTCATTTGCGATTGCTTTCGAACAACATGTTCCAATAATGGAACAATTGTCCACTGCCGGCTAACAGCTGCGCAATAGCGCTCATTAAAGTATTTTACTCCATCTCGTCTATCGTTCAGGTTAGACAACTGTTTGAACGGGATACTACCACAATTGTTTATTGTCACTCTCATGGCTACGTAACAATTGTCAAATGGAAAGAAAACACAATTGTTTTCCATTGCTTTCAATTTCCATCGATCTCAACCTACTGTATAGTAAAGAGTAATGACGAAACGCGATAGTCAGCAAGAAATAAAATAATTGATGCAAGTCAACCGTTTCGTATTATCAGTATTACCAGCAGTGGGTGATGTGGATTTGCTCGGCAGATTTGTTACGCAATAAAGACGAACAATGAAATTGTGATACTGGCTCTTGCATTTGAGCTTTGATAAAGGTTGTTCCTTGGAGATTGCATGCTGCAGCTGAACAGCCCGAAATGAGTTGTGCTTGCAAGGCCAGTTGTAGTCGGATTGCTGAAAACGTCCACAATGCCTTTGTCGTTGCTCAGTTAAAAAAAATACCAACACAAAACCTGGATTACATCACCCTGTTTAAGCGGAAAAGCATGAAAGTTGTTATGATTATGCAAAACCCTTTGAAAACTTGATCATTTTAATGTCAGACTGCATGAAAAATGCTTTTTTGGCTGATCAAACTAGTAAAATATGTGTTTGCGTTCATTCAGTGCCGTGTGTATTCTCATTGACTATACATTATTTTGCACTTGCTGGATGTTATTTTCGTGCAGCATTTAAATCGCACAGTCTTTTCAGCAAGGGTTTTGATTCTGGTACCGGTTGGGACGATTGTTCCAAAAACGGAACAAAAAGTGTCTCCTCCAATAATTTCGTTGCAGGTTGAACAAATCTCTTGAAAAAAACATGATTGCATTCGCTTGCGTTTCTACATTCGACAATTTACAATGAAGAACCTTTTTGTTGAGTTGGCGGGGTTAACTCTTTTGTGGGCATTCAGAGACTATAAAGAGTTTACCTTTTTTGTGATCTGACGTTAATATATACATTGTTTCATTGACAGCTTTCAATGTTGTTGACTGCATTAATGAAATGCTTGTTTATAACAATTTTTTTAGGCATCCTTTTATTTAAGTAACTTCAACAGACCGTGTACGTATTCGTTTCCGTGAAATGGAGATTTAGGAGATCTGCGAAACGTGCAGACGTGTTGCAGACATTTGATTTTATTGACGCTTATCTGAGTATGCTACTCGAGGCTGCAGTCACCATTGCGCCGATATTGGTAATTTATTCATATTGCACTGTTACTACACCTGTGCATGTCGAAGTATGAAGGATTTTATTTCTTCTTGTGTGAAAAATAATTCATGGACTGCTATTGATTTTCATAATTGATACTGTACATGCATTTTCATTTTTGTCGTGACGTTCATGTCAAGCGTTGTTAATAACAAGTACTGCAAAAGAAGTGTCTGGAGTGAAAACAACCGTGATAGAACGAGCAGTAGGTTTCGATCTAAGGAAGGTTAACTGGCTGTTTAATTTGTTCAAATAAATGCTTCTGGGACATTCAAGCACACCAGAAAAAAATTTGACGCAGGTTCAAATTTTTTGAAATATACAAGCAAGCTCCTAAAAATATATATAAGTAACAACAGTTGAAACAGGTCTACTTTGCAAGAAAATCTTGGCCTCCTGCTATTTACCTTGGTTGATACTTTCTTGTTTTATTCCTTTCAAAAACTGTTCTTCAGCAATTTTTTTAGCTTCCTTCGTGTGCTGCGAGAGCAATGAAACATTCTGATTGAACTCTGAAACATACGACAGGGTTACTGCAGCTGATATGAAATTAAAAACTGGATGGCAAGATATTTTGGTCAAAAAGATATATATGTATGAAAGGCAAATGTGCGTGTACGATGATGACAGTTGTCAGAATCAAGAAATTATTGTTCTGTGGCCATAATCAATTTTTGGGCAATAGGGGAACGTTTCATTATTGCAGGTTCATGGGGTATTGATTTCAAAATGGGCAATTGACGAATTGTTGCTTCGCTTTTTCTCTCGCGAGGCCACTTTTTTGTACCAACTTGGGCCAACTTAACTCGCCAAAAAATGATTGAGCTAGAGAGCTGTTCAAACCCTCCAAAGATGCGCAAAGTTTTGTAATGTCGATGAAAAATGGTGGTGGGTCTAGGAATTTTTTGCCTACTGCATCAGACACTGGGTCACAACACTAAGAGCAGTTTTTTCAACGATTTTTAGGAACACGATTCGAGTTCCTAGAATTGAAAATCGGGTCCCTAGAATCAGAGATATCGGGTCCCTACATGTCCATACCAGGTACCTAACATTTTCCTTAAAAATATCCCGCTATGAGGCAATTTTTGCTTGTTTATTAAAGGGAAATAGGCAAATATCCACATCGTCAGAGGCTTTACTGTCAATCCAGCATTTGCGGTTGGCTACTTATGACAAGAAAACCAACATTTTGGCAAAAATCTAAAAATCTGAAAACTTGCCCATTAACGGCCCACACAACTGCAAAATGTGTAGCAACAAAAAGTCGCCAATAGAAAAGAATATGACTGGAGAGTTGCCTGTTCTGCAAATTTTTGCCAGATAAATTCCAGCCAGAACTTGCATTAACACCAAATCTCGCTTCCTGGAAAGTTGTGTCACTTCCTAATAATCTCAGCACGTCTAGCGATGCGTTTGCCAATAGAAGAGGTGTTACTTGTAAATTGTGACGAAGATGTACATTTGTGTGTGTGGTTAGAAATGTTTAATGTATAAGGTGGCCTAGGTTTGTAAAAATTCCAAATGGCAAACTTGAATAAATTTTGTGTTTCATTACCTCGCATGAAATATTTGTACTAATTATATGCATTATTAAAACCCCTTAATGTCCGCATTAATTATCCCCTTGTGGAAAAAAATGTTTCTACTCAAAATTATTATCAAATATGAAACCTAAAAACAAAATTGTGTGTTATATTCCTATCCTAAACTTTATTGAGGGGGAATGGTCCATGTGCCAAATTGGGGACACCGGTCATTTGGGCTCGTTTACACACTAATGGGTAAAACCATGTAGCGATTTTACACCGTAGGAATCTCGAAGTCGTTATGTTTTTTTTGTTGAAAGGGTAATTTTATTCTTTGTCTCTAACAAAGCATTCTAAAACTGATCAGAATCTTAATCTTATTATAGGTCTGCACTTTATCAAAGGAAGCATTGCGTATATCAGATCAACGTTTGTTGCAAGTTTTGAAAGCATTTAAAAATGCTCTAGAATCGCAGTTTAAGTACATTACTGGTAATAGAGCTTGAAACAACTTTTGTGTTTGTTTAGACCAGTGATGCAGTCGAGAGCGCAACCTTCGAGGCCGAGACCTGATTTAAACTCCGAGACTGAGAATTCATCAAAAACTCCGAGAATCGAGACTTGAAATTTGAGACCGAGACTCGAGACGTCAAATTGTGAGCATTTTGCCAAAATTTTCATTTGAATGTCGTCATAATGTCTGAGTTGATTTTTTTATTTCTGGCATTTTCCAACATGTTTTGGTTGTTTCTTACCTGAAAATACAACAAACAAAAAAACGTTGAATTTTGTAAATTTTACTAATCTAGTTCTATGCAATATTCAAAGTCTCGAAACCTGTAACCTTCGAGACTGAGACTAGACCGGAAACCTTCGAGACTGCGCCTCGCAAAAATGGGTCTTGACACTCAGTCACTGGTTCAGACACAGCTGTACATTGCTTTCACCACAGAGAATATTGGCTTCCCCATTGCATGTTAGGCAGTGATGGTCTCGAGATTTGGTCTTGGTCTCGAGAGTTCCCATTTTTCGAGTCTCAGTCTCGAAGGTTTGAGGTCTTGTCTTGGTCTCGATCACAAGTACATTCGTTTGAGGCTTTAAGTACTGCAAAAATATGGCTTAGTGAAACCTTTGTAAATGAATGTGTTTTCGGTCTGCTGTATTCACAGATACGAAATAACCAAATCAGGTAGGATAAATGCCAGAAATCCAAAAAAATTGCATCTTCGCAATTGCGACAAAATTTTTTGTAAATTTGTAGAAAAATATCAGCATAACCCACAAATTTTCGATTCTCGAGTCTCGGATTTTTCGATGAGGTGTCGGTCTCGAAGACTTGACCAGGTCTCGGTCCCGACGTTTAGGTCTCGACTACATCACTGATGTTAGGTTCTAGCATCGTTGTCGCCTCGCTCCCACCTCCGACCAATCTTATCTCTTCACATGTAATTTTGTGACCTGCATGTTTGCGGAGAACAGATTACCCAGAATTAGCGGCGTCTTGCTGTAGAACCCCAGATTTCAATTCCAAAGATGATTTGCATTTGTTTGGAAAATATGTCTTCGCCTTTTCCAATAAAAGCTTCAGTTACGCTGGATTTGAAGTCCGGAAAATCATTTTGCTTTGTATTTGGAACACCAAAATATTCACAATCCCATCTATATCTATACAAAAACTATCTACTCGTTAGAACCAAATCAATAAGACGAAAATATGAACTATGGTAATATTGCATTCATCTTAGCCCGATTCAGGAATACACTATGCTTCAATTTCTGACTCTTCCAAAGTGGAAAGCTTGAGACTCTTTCTGTGTTTCTTTTTGAATCACTGTTGCAAAAATTCTAACTGCAAAATGCCATGACACAAGTGTCTTCTTTGGAATCAGATGAATCGCTGTAAAGTCCTTTCTTGTAGAAACAATATAGTGTGGAACCCCATTATTGTCGTACTACTTGCCATTGTCACTTTCACATTCTGGAAACCTTACTTTCCAGTCACTTTCCTGCCATAAAACGACCTTGGTTTCATTCAGTAAGAAATTACGCTCTTTTTCACAAACATCTCGGCATAATCAAACAGCAATAACTGCCAAAAAAAAACCTGCGGTACCCAGACCTGCGGAATAGTATTGTTTATCCACGGTTTTATGCCTAAATGACCACTGTGCCGAATTCGTCCAATCCACAGGAATCTGCTTAAAAACTCCCAAAGCAACGGTACTAAACAAGAACCGCCAGATTTCCATTCTACAGGAGTAACTCTACATTCCTGATTTTTTGTGTCGTCCAGAACTGAAAACTTTTCCCAAAAATGTTCATCAAAATCTCTACTCAATCTCTCCTTCTAAGAACCAACTGTCGACAGAATTCAAGATGGTGGATGTCAAACCTGTAATCACTGAAAGGCGATAAAGCGAATGAAACGAAAGTGCGACTCCGGCCGAATTCGGGACACCGGTCGTTGAGCGATAAAAATAAGCGTGTGCAGAATGAAAGAACAAAACGTTGGATGGGACGAATTCGGCACATATGACGTTAAAGGGAGTACACACGCAGGGAGGAAGTGAACATGCAGGGAGTTTTTACTAAACTCGTGTCTTTCTAGTGCTGTATTAGAGATATCGAATTATTATGTGTGCTTTGCCTATAAAATTGCTCAGCCGTCTATCAGCATTAAGTGTGATGCATAGTTGTGAAATTCGTAAAGCGTCTGTGTTATTGTGAATTCTTTGAAATTGGCCAGAGACATTGAAATTAACTAATAACATTGGTAAATTGTAACAATATCACACAATAAATAAAACACATCAATTTTATTTTTTTTTTAATGAATAGGTAATGATGCTCCAAATTAGTCATGATTTATACGGTGAGCCGAAAGCAAATCACGCACCAGCACAGATTTTCGTCTCAATTGCGTTGACGTCGACTAACAACAATTTCCGCTTAGTTTACACGTCTGATGCCTTTAACATTTTTTTCATGTTAGGTCACTGTGCAGCACTGTGAAATGTCAAGAATATTTAGCGGCTCACACAGAGCTCCGTGTGTGTTGACCTTGCATATTTACTATTTTCGCGTAATAATATGTACCAACGCCTCACCCTTGCGTGCGGCAATACGAGGAAATCGAAATCTACTTGCATGCGATGAAAGCTGTACTGATTCTTAAAATGCGCGCAACCACTGTGAATCGAATTGACATGTCATATCAAATCATTTGTCCCAGCCACAAATGAACCAATTTGTCACAGCTTGTGTGTTTGGCGTCAGTCAGTCAATCAGTCTCTTACAATGTTGTAGTGATATAAATTACTTGGTTAAAACGCATTTTCTGTTTTTTATTTGTCGCACCTTGTGTTCTGATTTCATCATTTCAGTCTTGAGTTTCTTTGCTTTCTCTGCCCTTGTTTCAGCCTTTCAGCGTTTCACCTGTAAGCATTGCTTGCAGATTTCCGGACTGACGCTGTGTAGTGTCACGTGAAATCGATTTCCTGTTAGGATTTTGCGGATGGATTCCTTGCTTTCCCCCATTGTTGAGAGCACTCTCTTGTGCGCATCAGCGCAGTTTGCAACGGCGATGACTGTATGTTTTCCTTTTCTGTTTCTCCTCATTCACGCTATAAATTTACCCCCTTGTCGTCTTCACGGTTAATAACTTTTTTTGGCCTTATGTTTCTGCCATTTTCAATTCAAATTCTGCCATTCGTTACAACGAACCTTCTGATAAACTAAAAAGACAGGTAAGTTTGAGTTATGGAACCAAAATGCTTTTGGCAGTATGGCTTTATTATTTGTTATGGGAGAATGAACGTTCAGCTGCAATTCGCAATTGATTGTTGTCCATAGGAGCAATTGTTTTATTGTAGTATGTTACGAACTTGGGTAGCCGATAGCGAAGTGTGTTTCATCAGTTCTAACTGCGTGAGAAGAATGTATGTTTTGTTTCTGCTTCAGAAACAGTATTCGACGATCAATCGCTGTTGAACTTTGCTGCTAAAATTGTGACAGCAAATTTTGCGTTGATAATCTTTTGGTCTGTATGTTATTTATGTTGGGAATAGGAGGCTGCAGTTGTGTTGGTTCGGCGGAATTTCTGTGGTGTCAGTGTATACGAGAGGTTGTTGGATACACGTTGTAAAACTATTCGAGCGCTGCTCTCCACAGCACGCAGCACATGCTGGCGCTGCAACACTACTAACTATAATTAGGCATGGACTGATTATTCAAATCATACAAAAAAAAATGAATTGTGTATTTGAAAAATTGCGGATTACGCATTTTGGGAATTGGCTTCCTTTTATGCTGTTATTTGCACATTGCATGGAAAAGTTCCTTGTTTCAGGGCAAAACTAAATCTGACATGTTCTGTCCAAGAATACCCAGTTGAGAATACAGTTTTCAAATTTATATGTAACAGTATGGTACTATGTGTTATGTTAGCTTATAACGTTATGTCAACTATTTTTCAAACCTAGTTTTCTACTTGGAAGCCAACGTATGTTCAAAATGAATAGATCGCACGCAGTTTGAACTGTACGAGCATCGAAACCCAAATCGAAAGGAATCAGATTAATATCATTGACATACTGAAAGAAATGACTCAGCAGACTCAGCAATACATGTGCGCACCTGGTAATGCCGAGACAGTGCTGCCAATCACAGCAATCTAGACATTTTGGGTTCAGCCTTCGATTAGAAAATACGTGTCGGTAAATAAGGAATTGCTTACAATCTAAAATCATTTCTGCACAGTCGTGGTTGAAAATAAGAATTCCTTATGGTCAGACACATAAATATCGTCCAAAGCAAAATGCTGCTATGCATGGTACAGCTATTTTCAACAATGAATAATACGTGGTGTTTGCGCTTTCGCCTTTACTCCATTCACACTTGCAACCTGGTCTGAAGTTTAATGTCGCCTAGAATTTGCTTGACAATAAAACAGCTTTGAAATTCCAATCCAATAACCGTGTGCTTCAACTTGCAATTTTGTGCTGATTGCAAACGTTTTCTTAAAAACTTTAGCTCAGTCTTTCATTGGTTAACTGGGGAGACGTCAGCAAGATTAACAAAACAGACCCTTGAAACGTTTGTGGTAAATAGTCCTAATACCTCCCTTTTACACGAAATACGTTCGTTAACGAATTGTTGGAAGATGTTCTTTGTTGGGAAAATTTAATCACATTAAAATGTTTTAGATGAGATATGTAAGAAAAAGTGAAAGCCCCCCTAATTCATTTTCTGAATTATTGGCTCAGACGTTTCATCAAAATTTTTGATGGAATTGCTTTCTTTGAGGTATTTCTAGGAAGACATTGAAAAATGAATTTTGCAATATACCGTAAAAATAGACAAGATCAAGGTTAAACTTTTATTAACGTTGCAGCAAGTCCCTTTTATTTCTTACCTTTACTTGCAACTGAGACCGTTTTCATTTTTTCTTCGAAGAGTAGAGTCTACAGAAAAGAAAACACGTTTGATCAAAATTTAAGTAACTGATCTCCACAAATGTTGCAGAATTGGATCAATTAAAAATTTCTTTAGGATATCCATTTGGCCTAACAATATGGAACTAAAGTGCAACAGTTCTATTCAAATAAAACTAGTCTTTTGTGGGAAGCATGGCACATAGAAATCAAGCATTAGCCACCAACAATTGCAGTAAAAACATTTAACCTGTAAAATGTCTAAAATATGTCATAAATGTAATTGTCTTAATGAAAACATCAATGAAATGAGTGTTTTAAATTTCTCGAAAATACCTCATTGCACGATTTTGTCTACAAATAAAGGAGATGTTGTGGACAAACCTTCATCAGCAGCAGAATTGTTCCACATATGGCAAGAATCACCAGAAGGGAGCACAACGAAATCCAAAGCAGTTTACAGATTTTCAATTTCCCTGAAAAATTTCCACTCAATTTGCAAGCTGAAACTTGCAGTTAAATATCGAAAGAAAACTTAAACATATCAAAAGAATTGAAAATATTTTGCGTGGAAACACATATCGCGTAGTTCCTTTGAAGTGTTACAATACATTATTTGACAAAATATCAAATCATAATTTTTACTGAAAGCACAGTTTGCTCTGAAAATTTTCAGTCACGATATTTAACAAGAAGCAGTTGATTACATCATAAACAACTCCACACAAAGATACATCTGTCTAATCGATTCACCTTTACAGTAGATCGAATTACTGCATAAGCGTGTGTTATTCATTTTTTTACAACATCAGGCTCCTTTGAACAACACTTACAAACTTGTTGATAAACTACTTCCACTACATGTTAGCGTTTATTGGCACAACTGTTTATTTTCAAATAATAGTGTACGAAAGAAAAAAGGCGACATGATTTTGTATGTACCAAAATCAGTTCATAAAATATATTATTGTTTAAGTTTTATATAAAAACCTGTATTGGTTTTATTTCTTTTCTAATGATAAGTGCTTTTCATATAAATTTGTGGATAATTTAGTTTCTTTAGGGATACATTGTATTTCAAGAATTATCATTTGATCAGTGGCTCCAAAAAGTTACACTATGCTCCGTTTTACAATTTCAAATTTCACCTTCTCAGGATCAGTGCTTGCTATAAAAGTGGGCAATTCACTCAACTGATTTTGGACAACTCATGCAGACAGGTTACACAAATTGATGTTACACTTTTTAATGTAGAATCGATGTTACACAAATTGCGCAATTGTTGACATGATCTCAACCAAACGGACTCGGTCAAGCTGTGTGGAAGAGTACTCTCTTATGTCGCCACGTTAAATTAAATCGCCCTTCCATTTTGAAATTATACGATGCGGTTTGTGCTTGATTTCATCAGCTTTGGCGTATTTGTAACGATTGGTGTTTCTTGCGTTGGGGACCCAACATTCTTTGTTAATGTTGTATTATAATTTTTTTCTATTTCTCCGTCCTGATTTACTAGTTGTAGTAATGTATCTTCTTTTGCGTGATCAGTTGATTTTTTGCCAAATGATCTGTTAATTTGCCATCGTGTTGTCGCAACTGGTCTCGGCAGATGGCATTCCAGACTCAGGCCTGCCGTCCTTTGCCGTTAAATATATGCATTCACAAATTAATGAAATCTAAATACCTATTTCATATTTGCACACCATTACAAAGTAGATAAAAATTTCAATACAAACCGCTCTGGTTGTTTTTGGCTGGATAATCAATTTGTGAAGGATGATTCGCTTGAGCTTTATGTTTTTTTGCATTTTCTTGCACACTTTCGTAAACTGCAGTTTCCGGGTATGAAAACTCTGCAAAATAAAGGGAATTGGATATAAACCTTTCTGAACAAATTCTTTCCCTTGCCTTCAATGGAGTTCTAAAGGAAAAAGTGCATTAAGTTGTGAGCTTTATTGGCATTTATTGCCTAATTTTCCCGTTAAAGAAGAGAAAACCTGATTTGAAATTTAATATAAACCGACTGCGATACATGTTGCTGGCTGAAGATTAAATTTAATAAAAATTCGATTGTGCCAATTGGTATGCCAATTTTTTGATATTTCTGTCAATTTGTTCACCAGTCAGGAAAACAGGGGGTTGCCTCTGCAGTCCGTCTTGCTTCACAAATATTTTGCAAATGCAGACCATGACTGAAAATTATAGTGTTTGTGATAACAGTTATAACAGTTATTTTGCAAAACCTGTTTACCAATGTCCCAAAGCTTAGTTAGCGTGTGTCTACAAAATTAGGAATGCGTTTTTATTATTTTGCAAATACTGTGATACTTTTGCATTTTTCGTTTCGTTTGGCAGATTATACACATTTTGAGTTTAAATGAACAGGATAGTAAACGAAGAACTAATCCTGGTACGCTGCACAAAAGGTTGGCATATGTACCAAAAATATAATTTGCATCGTTCGTGTCCCAGCAAAGCTTATAAGAAACATTAACGTTACTGGATTTTATCAAACGTTTTTTAGCGGACATACTCATGACTAATTTTATGAACGTCTGAACCTGTATGATCCATGAACGTCTGAACCTGTATGCTGCAACTTAGCCCACTTTTACGGGACAGTCATATTTTTTTGACAGGAAGAAGGTACAAGTTTGATACATTCTCTGAAAAACGTTCTCTGTTCATGGACGTGTACCTTTCAGCTTGTCAATTATTGTGCGCGCCGAGCTTGTTAATTGCATACCGGAGTAAATAAGATCTGTTGGTCTCATGACAGCCGGTACAGCGAGTTCACGACGTCTTTGCCTTTACTTCAGTTTGTCTTTATGTTATCGTTACTCATCAGTTATTATAAGTTATCGTACATGAATATGAGTTGCCTGCTTTTGTATATTCTGTAAGAAGTCAGAAACACGCCAGATCTAGTGAGCTAGTGCGACCCAGCATCTCCCTGCACAACTCTATTGATCATCTGACAGCTCTTTCCGACGTATACGCAAAACCACGAGTTGAAACTGGACTTTCACAAAGCCTGTTCAATTATTTAGTGGCATCGTTTGTAATGTATGTGAATGATCTTCCAAATCACTCTGCATTTAAAACGGTTCTTTATGCCGATGATACTTATCCCAGTTTGTATCCCAGTATGGTGTTGAAACATAAAGTTCTTTATGTCAACTGTATACCATTTCATCTCACCTGTAGCCCACTTCTTTTTCAAATTGCACATTTCCCTTTGAACATATTCCCTCCTCCCACAGCCATCTTTATTCCATACTTTTAAGCCTATTGTACATACTCCCATTATTAACACAACTAGGTTGTGCATGCTTGCCTAGGTTTTGATTGTTTTGTTTGTTTGTGTATTTATGATTTGGATTTCTTGTTTTGTTGTTTGTTTGTGTATTTTTGTGATTTGGTTTTCTCGATGCTGCTGGTGTTCTTTTGTTTTGCAGGAACAGCACGTCTTTCCCAGTGTTCCCTCATATCACTACTGGCGAACATCTCTACTGATTGGATCCCAAGAGCACCGAACAAAGAAATTCGAAGGCAACATCTCTACAGATTGGATCCCAATAGTACCAAATCAACCATCATCCAAAAGCAAAAACTACTGCAAACAATTTGTGGAGCTTGCTAGATGCGAAAGGGGTATGACAACCCGGGCAGAGTTTTATTTTAGCTGGGTTTATACTTTCTCTGCCACGCCCAGGTCCTTGCGGGTCTGAGCAACCCAACCACCTATAGAGAACGGTTGCGACCCAGCACCCCCTGCGCAACTGTGTTGATCATCTAGCAGCTCCTTCCCACATATATGCAACACCACGAGTTGAAACTGGACAGTAACAAAACTAATTTAACTCTTGAGGGCATCGACTCGAAAACCTTCCGGTTCCTTCAATGCCCTGGCATCCTTGCATTAATTTGTGTTTTTTCTAGCTGAATATTAATTATCGCTAAATAAAATGAACTCAACTCAACTCAACTCTCATAAAAATGCACATATCTTGCTAGGCTCGGTCACTTCAGAACTAGTTAATGTCAACTAGAAAAACGAGGTTAAAATGCCCGCGAAATTTATGTTGACCAGTGAATTACACAGTCGTCGTTTCACTAAACAGAACCCGGTGCCTATATAATGTTGTCGCTGATCTAATGCCTGCCAACCTTCTGTCGCACATAATTCATCAGTAATTTGTGCTGCATTCTGTGTGATGTAAAATGTACAGCCTAGAGAAATGCGTGTCTTTATTCACGTTTCACTTCACTATGTGCATTCACTATTGCTCCTTGCCCATTCTCTTGGACAAATACCTAAGAAAGAACACGCGAATGCCGTTATTAGTTAGAACATGCGAATGCCGTTATTACGTTTTGCCTAAAGCTTCATATTCCAGCCTAGAATCCAACCAAACTTTGAACCAAAATTTTGGCCCTTTGTGGAGGCGATGACGTCATAAAGAAACAATTAAGAAAAAGTCTAAACTACCCTTTTTCAAACCCCACCCACCGAAAACCCCGA
>JGI24158J21664_10001066_pt1 | contig 29205 bp, 15 predicted proteins | sample Ectturendosymbi3_FD_21664 | JGI IMG/M metagenome (IMG submission 21664) | reverse complement strand
CCCCCCGGCTACGCCCCTGCACGCACAGTCACACAACACACACACAAATACACGTACAAAAGTGCATCGAGAATGCAATCGCTGTCTCACACAAACTTGGGGTTACCAATGACCATATGTCCCAGTTTTTTGGTCGTTGCCGGTTTTTGCTTGATTGTCCCAGAAAATTAGAATGGCTACAAACACCAAGAAAAAGTGATGGTTACAAACGGAATGGCGAAAGTGAGGCGCAAAAATTGTTGTTTCCGTTTAGGAAAAATCAGTACTTCTTCGCTCTTTGTTTATTACTTTATTCTTACAAGTTTTCGTTTGTCAGGAAAGTTAGCACGCTTCATCCTGTTGCGGACACTTAAATTGCCATTTGCGTGATTTGAAAGCTTGGTTAGGAAACTGCGTCCCTGCCGCTTTGGAAGAATGAAATTGTGATCGTCTTGCACAAACCCACTGATTCGTAGATGTCGTTTGTGACGCCTGCAATTTTTACTCGTGCTCAGATTGAAAGTTTGGAAAATATCGGAAGCAGAAGTAGCACATAACAATGCTTATCTCTTGTGCATTATTGGAGCTAACCGCGGCGTGAACACGTTTAGGCTTACAGGAACTGCGTAAAGTGCTAACTGCAGTTTTTGTGTTGTCGCAAGGACGCTGCCGTGCCTAAGATTGCTAAACAGGCAACAGTGTAAGTTCGGACTGCAAGTCAGTGAAATGCTGGCTTTTATATGTGCTTCGAGGAATTTCGGGGTAGAGGTACGTCGCTGTTTTGCACCAACGCCAGAACGAGGCAAATGAAAGGCGACAGCAATAACCGAAGCAAAATACATCAATCAAATATCAAAAACCTGTGACGGTTTTTGTTTTCCTGGCCGTTTTGTTGTTGCTGGTATTGTCAGCTTCTTCTTTGACCATGTTCTCTTAACGCAGTGGTTCTTAACCTTTACAAACACGCCGAGACATTATGTACTTGTCTAAGCTTTTGTCGAACTCCATTTTTGCCCAATATAACAGAAAGTAAAAATGGGTCACTCCACCTAGTCCTTGGAATACCTCTGGGCCGCTTTCCCGTGGGATTGGTCAGCCGGACTTGTCTCGCCGTCGAACCCAGGTTAAGAACCACGGCCTTAACGCGTATGTTACGCCCACACAGTTTGGTCCCCTGCTTTCGCTATGCTCACCGACACTTATGATTTATTTATTTGTAAACATAATTAGAGGAAGAAATAGTGTGACTTTAACTTTTAAGTGAGTTCGATTCTCAAGAAAGTTTAATATCGTAGTCGTACTTTTGTGGAAATTTATTACAGTAAGAATATTTTTGGAGTTGCCGTATAAGCAGCGCAGTGGCACAGCGTTGCAAACACAAAAGCAAGCAGTTTTGTGTTCACAAAATAAACACATGCGTATTTTTGTTCATGCATAGAAAATTAACCTTATAGTGTCGTTATAACGCGGTGCCTCTGAGGTCGATGAGTTAACACTGGTGTTTCACGATACTGCTGTGCTTCACCAAGTTTCCAGATTCAACTATTGGTTGCTTTGCAGCGGTGTCAGTGTGTACACGACGTACCTTCTTCCTTCCCAGTGAAACGTTTTGTTCATTAAGCTGCGCGGTGTTTTAAAAATCACGTTTTCACAGTTCAACTAGAATTTGTTCTGTTTTCACTGCGTCCTGCAAAAGTCCAGGACCATTGATCGTCTTTGTAGACGCCCGTGTGTATTTCACGTGGAGATAAGCGACCAACAGCAGTGTCTCACCCCGCCAGTTATTGCCCTGCAGACAGCGGTATCACTGCAGATTTCCTACGTAGTTGATACATTCAGTAAATGCGGACGCTTTGCACTTTGTTCAAGCTGAAGTGTCGCTATTCGCTGTGTAAAAGATATACACGTGCAGCCTATTTAGCTATGGTGCTTTGCTATTTAGAAAGAGTATTGTTTTTTATTTTAATGTTTTTTAATTTAACTGTTAGGACACAGACTTGTGACTTATCAGCCTGCCTAGCAGGTAAATGAAAGTTTTGACTCGTGTTGAGCCCTCTCAAAACAAAAACAAACGGCAATGAATGTAGAAAGCAGACGCAAACCTTGCTCTGGAGTCTAGTGAATTGCTGTTTGCTTTCATTTTCATGCGGTTCCAAAAACAAAGGCTTTGACTTTACTGCGGATATAATGTACGTGATGGCGCGACACCCATATCTTACATAATGAAAAAAGCATCGAGAAGAGCTGCATTCATCTCTCCAGTTTGTCCAAGAAGAATACCACACCTCACTTCTGTAGAAGAACACTGAATCTTGTGATTGTCTCTTTCTTGTGGTGAATATTGTAGTGTAGAGCATTTTATAAACGGGAAACGAGAACCTCTACTTTGCATCAATTCAAAAGAAAATGTTGTTTCACGTCCCTTCTTTTAAAAGTAAGGTATTTTTTTCCTAACATTGTTTTGATGTATAGCCGTTAATAGGTGTCGGCATGCGGCAAATGTCCAATTGTTCTGTGCTTGAAGTCTGATTTGTAAATGCAAACAATGATAAATAAAGTAAATAAAGTGATTAAAAAAGAATCTTTTGAGGAGACAAGACAGTCAAATACAAAGCCGACCATCGCCCAGAACATGTTTTCCGACATATGTTTAGGAAAGGCAGATAAAGCAATCGCTAAAAACAGTTTGAAGTTTGAACACCCTTCACCTAGTGCGGTGGAACGTTGCCATGCTCTGCTTGCAAGTATATTGAACAGGCCGTGTCAAACTTTTACGACTACCAAGTCTAAATAGGCGCCGCAAAGGCGCAGTTGAATGTTTTTGTCTGATTGGTATGATCAAGAAAGCCTTTGTCTGATGATTACAAACAAAGTGAATGACGCAAATCTGGTAAAGTTAAGACTAGAAGTATGATTGTACCTTCGTCACTCTTTTTGTTACAATGTGGTTTGTGTCTGAGTATCAGTAGGTACAATTTTTTTACCTGTACACGTAATGTCCTCATGGGTTTTGCATCGAGAGTATGAGTTTACAACGATGACATGTGCGATGAGGATACGGTTTTCGTGGATGCTAACCCAAAAGATGGAAGTCCTAGAAGGTTAACTAGTGAGGAAGTAGGCAAGCTAAGCCACGTTTACATCTCTTAATTTCAGTTTCATTTGTGCGTTTTCCACTCTCTGTTAAAGCGCAGTGCGGTAAAGAAGAGTCAGGAGTCTGTTTCTACCAAAAGGGAACCAGTGGCAGCCACTGGTATCACAATCGCAATGGCGTATGCGTATAGGCAAACTTTAAGCGAATCGATCAGGCGATACGTCCGCACAGAAAGTTCATTGACAGGGCTGTGCTGATAAAGATCTGTCAGCTCTACTAGAAGGTTAACGCATTATAAGCATTAATGTTTCTCACATGAGCTACAATCGCAAGGTGGGGCTTGAAAAAGACTGACGAAATTCATCTCATGAAATGAAGTAATAGGGTGCAGCGTACGCTTGTTTTCTCACAAATTTGAATTGTGTTGACATGCATCTGGACTAAAGCGCGCCCTTCGTTTTTTTCGCTCAGTTCGTGTAACGTGGCGAAGTTTACTCAGTTGTTATTACTGGCTTGGGCCAATTGACCATCTGTGTATTACCTGTGCCATCGGGCAGTTTGCATTCGTAAATTCTAAAAACGCACGTAAAACTTACGTGAACAACAACTTTTTCTTCGATTTTCGTTTTGTGGATTTTCTGGGAAATTGAATTGCTTAGTTTGTCACTCGGGAACGGCGGCTTATTTTGATAAAATATCAAAAGTTTACCCAGAACGCTTTTCGTTCATTTCAACTTGGTTATCTGGATAAAAGAAGAATAATACCTCGGTGTACTTAGGGCACACGAGATAAATTGATAAAGGGGTGTTTTGTGTGATATTTTCCAAGAACCTTTGCAGTTTTCAATGAGCGTTAAATTGTCGACAAAAACTAGTTTTTAGATTTTTTTGTTGCACAGTTCCGTTTGCAGTAAGCACATCAATTCTTCCGCAATCTGTTGGCATGTACAGTTGTCTTTGGATTCAGATGTGCTGCAGACCGAACTGTTGCAGCCGGTAATATTAAAAACAGCTGCGTTGAAGCCTCTGGTCAGTGCTTCGACGAAATTTGTCATGTAGCAGTTCTCACTGTTTGAAAAGTTCGCTGAAAACTTTTTTCCGGGTCAATCCCAAATGCAGTTGACGGCACAGCAAACTGCCACCCGTTCCTGTCTTGCAGGACATTCTGCGGTATGGATGCGTGAATTTCTCTTTCGTGGTAGTGCGAAGCGACGAATTTAAGAAAAACTTACAGCACAAACGATCCGGAACTTTCACTTACCACATTTTAACCGATCACACCTTTAAATCCAAAAGCACACGGTTCAGACTTGCCATGAGTTAAGAATGCGTTGGTGTATTGTCATTAGGCAGGACAGAATTGACAATTGCATCGGAACAGCGGTGTGTATGAGATGTGTACATGTGGGAATAACTTAATTATCAGAGCAGCCCTACGTATTTGCGGCGTTCGAAAGTAAACGCCAGACTACACAAATTCGTTAACACAAGTATTAAAGATGGGCGATGATATAAAGACCCAGTGTTTTGCACATGCTAGTAGAAAAGCTAACATTGAACGTTAGGTTCATAGAACTACTCTAAAACTACTTAGGTTCATAGAACTACTCTAAAACGTTGCACTAAAAGGTTTGAAAACGAGTGCGACATGGTACGCCGATTGACTACACGGTGTTTGTTAAAGTAATTTTGTTGCTATGAAGGAATCGATCTTACTGTGCATTGAGGAGCGTTGCCTGCAGCGTTGTCTGTCCATCGATAGGCCGCTAATTTTAGTTTGAATGATATAATTGGATATGTCTGTTAGTCTAAGGTTTTTGAGAATTTTGGAGTTTGATTGCCAACGCCGTAGCAGCCCAACTGCGCCCCCCAAAAAAATGCTTACAGGGGCCCTCCTAATGGTGATTTATGAAAAAAGATTTCGACGTTATGGTACATCTCGAGGCCGAATGGCTTTCACAACAAAATATCTTAATTTTTAATTTTTTTTTATTTCACTATTTTTTAGTTCCACTTGCAGACACAATTTCGGCAGAACTGTCGTCAAAGTCTTCAATTGGGGGCTTCACGTTTGGGCAGAAATTCTGAAATTTTAGATTTAATTCACAACACAGCATATGCAAATTGCGCAAATTAATTATTTATTTTCAGAATAAAATCAGAATCACTCCTATCGTTAAGTTATGAAAACACTGTTATGCAAGGAGCAAACCTAAATCCGGTCAAGCAATGCACCGCGGTGAACGTTTTCTTTCATTAGCGCAAATTGGTAAACTTAACCATGAGCTTAAGTGAATATTGCTTAAACAACATGCGCATCGTGCTTCTAATGGCCGAAATACGCATGCATAAGCCTTTCTGATGTCTAGACTTGTTAATCTCCTGGTGCATGGCACATGTTTGGATTAATAACATTTTGTATCTCAAATAGACTATAAATGATAACAAATATAGTCTAAGGCCTATGTGGACGCAACGGTTAACATCCATAATCCACTAACTGCACTACTCTGGCTTAGGACAATCTTATGAATGATTGCTAAATAAACTTTTCTAACAACCCTATTAACTTTATCTGGCTGTCTGAACAGCAGGCTGCGCAAATGTGTAACTTTGGTCGTAAGCACCGAAGTTATCTTGCTTCTACTATGCAGTACAAAAATCCGAGAAGACCATTTGGGCTAGCCATAATGCAACCACACAAAACACGTTGATCAAGTGGAAGTCTGACTTCTGGACGTATACAACTAGGCATGTAGGCTAACTTCACGTTCTGCACTCCACGCAATGAATGCTGACGTTTTACGCTCAAGCCTCAAATACGTTTTATTTCCTTATAAACGTATCGAAAATGATCAGGCGATATTATTCTAAGACTTAACAGCGACAGGTACTGCTCTTGTCTAGAACACAGATTCGCAAACTTTATTGAAACTTTGCACCCCTTTCATAAGTGACGTTCAATTCACACCCTTCGTTTTGAAAGAAGCGTAGATATCACAAAAATAGGCAGATTTTGCAGTATCTTCATTTTCAAATTACTACTCGTAGTGCATAGCCATAGGCCTATACTGACAACACAACAGAAAAAACTCAGTCGTAGGCCTACTGTTTACACTTCCATGCTTTACTGCTCCTTAAGAACAAACGTATTTTCCTCTTTTGTCGCTGCTTCTATGAAATTATCTGCTTATATCTTGGCTGTTGTCACACAATTACCCAGAGCGACGCGTAAATCATTTGAGGGTTCAACAACTACGATGCTTGTTTTTCAACTGAAATAGCGAGGAAATTCCAGTTTCGCACAAGTGTGTTGTTGCAAAGGGCACTAGAATAGACAGGACTTCTGTACAGAATTTCTGGAAACGTCGCATGGTTGATTACCAGAAAACTTCGAGTTCTATAGAATCAAACGACAATCTCGGCATAATTGGGTCATAAACATTTAAACGTTACAGTACGCTTAACAATCGCATCGCCAGCCATCTTCAGCGTGGTAACCGCAGCGTGAAGCAGAAATAGCAATGCAGGCATTTAGCATTCAAATTGTTAAATGAAATTAAAATAACACTAGCTGGATATGACGCTGGATAATGTATTTTGAGTAATAGCACTTGCAACCTTTCATAAACCTCGGTTCTCATACTCAAGAACATACAAACTCGCATTTCGGCCCCCAAAATCTTGTTTTGGACCCCGATGGAGTCCAGGAACCCCCCGGTTAGGAACCGCTGGTCTATAAATTACAAGACGGAAAAGAATACGGATTGATAAAAAATTCACTGATTCTGATTTCAGATTTTCATATTCCAGTGTTTCATATTTTAATTTTGGGTTGAAGCTTCGTTTGGGTGGCTAAGACTGAATTTCGGGCCTCCGTGACAGCGTAGGACCCCCAGTTGGGGAGTGTGGAGAGCGACAGATATGGCTTTGTTGATTGCTTAAGGAATGAGGTTTTTAAAAGTTTTTTGGCTGTTACTCAAGTCTGCCAGTGCCAACACCGAACCCTGGTGAACTGAAGGGATCGATGTGACCTAAAGTGTATTTTTCTCTTAGTATCTGCGAATGTACCTGGAGAAAAGCAGAGCTGGTTTATTTGAGAAATGTTTGCCCCTGTATCACTTGCCATGCTTAAAGCTTTATTTGCAGGTCCAAGAAGAATGGTTTGCGCTTGAGTTACGGTCTTACAAAAATGCTGTCTTCGGCAAAAAGGGGAGTATTGACGGAACACTTCCTGAATCACGGCAGCGTTCATCTGTAAATTGAAAAACGTTCAGTGAGCTTCAACATTCGTAAGCGCGCACATACAGAAATAGTTGTAATCTGCGATTTATTCTCTTGTTACAACGGCAAATGACAAACGCGAGTAGTGATCTGCCACATCAATTCCAGTACAATAGATTCGTGTTTTAGGTTAGTGTTATTTATCGACAGGCTTGAAGCGACTTATGACTTTACAATGGAAAGTCCATGCTTTCTAATCTTCTACTGTATGGTTGTGTATTGAGCGGTAGATAGGCTACTTATTGAAGGCATTTCAGCAGCTTTTTTGCAGTGTACCCAAAGCTTATTGCTTGAGCGTTATACTCGGCGAGAAATGGTTGGGCACTGACGAGAATTTGGATGTGTTGGAAAAAGATTTTAGTTCGGTCCGGGTCACGCGCAATCTGGCCCAGGGCCCCGACAAGGGGGTGGGGAGGGCAATACCCCGGGGCGGCACTTCTGGTGAAAAGAAGGAATGGCAAATGGTCTTTCACGAATGAACCTGAAGTTAGATTTAGTTTTAGGTTTCAGATTTTGGTTCAGGTTGGGCTTACCATACGTCCCCGGCTTGACCGGGTCTGTACCGGTTTAAACGTCTGTCCCGATTAGCAAAATGTCCAGGGGCGGCACTTTTGGGGTGGGGGGCGGCACATCCCCATGCCGGGGCCCTGATCTGGCCTAAGCGTTTTTCAGCGAGACCTTGAATGATCAGATTAAAGGTTTTATGCATCCAGAACTAATGGACTGTGAACCATCTGAAGAAGCCTTTAACCATCTGAAGAAGCCTTTGCCCACTTCATGCGTACGTGTTTTTCTGGTGATGTCATAACTGCGTGTATTATCTCAGTAATGTGACTTGATGCTTGTATTTGACAGCAAAGGTGAAGAATGCTCACGGTTTCCGATGCCCAGAATTGTCCACTGAACCTTATACTTCATAAAATCACTGCTTGCGTTCTAAGTGTATTATCTCCATGTTACGGAAATTCTAGCTTCAACAGTGTCCAAAGTGTGTTCAATTACTCTGTGATTATGCAACAAAGCGACGGACCAAGGATTTGACGATACACTCCACCTTGCGGCATTGCCAGCTTCGATGACTCATGCTGACAGACTAGAGCAAATCTTCGCGCACGTCTCTTACAGTGACCTTTCCACAGCATGTTGATATATTCTTGCGCGGCCTTATGTAGGTGTATGACTAAGTATGTGCTTCATATCTGTCTTGACATGCTTTCTTGTGATGCGTAGTGAAACCAATAGCACCTTTGGAAGAATGCGTAAATGCTGCCATGCAATCCGCAAAATCGCGTTACGCGTACAGACAAACAGGGAGTTTCTTCGAAACATTCTTCCGCCCATTGGACGTATTGTTACCTCACTGCAAGGAAATGTACTGAAAGACAGGAAAAATAATTCTGGTTTAACGAGATCTTGCAAACATTGTGGAATCATGCAGCCGGTCTTTTTTTCGGAAGCTTAAGTACGACCATTACAAGTCATCCAATCCAGACATTTGTGTTGAAACGTTTCGGGATCTGATCGTTTTGATTTGCGAGGAGAAATTAATGTGTGGATAGATGTATCAGCACAAGTTGATTTCTCTCGCGTTATGTTCATCTCGTTTATTCATCACCAATATACCCGTTACAAACATACAAACGAGTTGGAATGAGTTGCGTTATTGGTGAGACTGCTAAAAAGAAAGTGGAAAGTCTGCGACCGGATGGTTGATTTCTATTTGTGCGAATGCTTACTTCGTTACCCAGATGTTACTACTTGACATACTTGCCAAGATATGACTGCTTGTCGTGCTGGCAGATGATTGTGATGTTAAGTGTGGGATTGACCTTATCAGCGCAGTTAAGTTTATTTAGCACCCGGACCACGTATAGAACATGTGGTCAGGAATGCAGAGGAAAACAATGCAACGCAAGTAAGGCACTATTGTGAAAAACAAGAAGTTGCAAGTAAAGATAAAGGCGTTGCAACAAGGTAACAACACCACCACCACACAATGAACAAAGCACAAAATACAATTGGAAACCTTTCACCGTTAAAGTCTATTCCATTTGTATTTGGAAACACTGTTGTTATCCAAGAAAAGCTTTGATAGCATTGGACTTGAGCCAGCCCAAAATCAGTAACCCACAGCCAATAAACAAACAAGCAAGTAAGTTTAAATGTACCAGAAAACAACCCAATCTTGACGTCACAGCTCATATATAAACAAAAAATGGAAATATTAAAGAAGCAAGATCAGACAATAATCACTGCCCACTTCACAAATCCGTGCAACACGAAGACAAATGTCTTTCTTTGCGTCAAGTTTTTTAAAGCAAATGTCAGTACTTGGCTGGGAACAAAACCAAGTATATTTTTATACCAGATAATCATAGTAAATTTTTGAAAGTGGAGAAATGTTTGCTCTATTGGTATGGAATTGCAAATGTTTGGTCCTGGGTACATGAAGCTGTTTTGATCTTGTTTTCGATGTCTCAGTGGAATTGAGTAATTATATTTTGTTGACTGCCTTGTGTTGTAGCTATGCCTGTCGCGAACACGTTGATGTGTAAAAGAGGAGTCTCACTGTTACATAACTTAAACATATGCTTTCCAAGCTGATAGTTTTTTAACTCATTTAGTTTTAATATTTTATGGTTTTTGTAAAGAGTTTAAATTTGTGTATCTATTAGCAAAAGCTATGCAACCAGCTGTTCAGTTATTTAAGATATTAAGTTTTTGTGTAAATCACTTTTATAGGCGAGGCCCAGAGTTATGCATATGATAGTTTTGACTTAATGAGAGAGAGCGTTATATAGTAACTATATAAGATGTTTTGAAAGGTGTTGTCTAGTTTTGTATAAGACTCCAACACTTTGTGCAACTGATAGTGTTTGATGTGAAATACGAGCTTTCCAGTTGAATGTTGCATCAATGAAAAACTCACAAATTTTGATACTTTGATTCATTAATCTGTAATAACATGTTGCCATAAAGATTGAGTAAAAAACGATAACCGTGACTTTTTTGGTTGGATGAAACAATACATTGTTAGTTTTTGTTAAGTCGAGTGTCAATTTGTTCTGAATGAGCCATTTCTGAAGATTATCAGGTTCATCATTGATAGTTTTTGTAGATCAATTATGTATATTTTGACTTGACATAATTGGGGCTCTATCATCAACAAATAAGTGTTTGCATTGCATGACAATCTGGAAGTTCATTAATATGAGGAAAAGAGCAGACCACAAAACACTTCCTGAGGTACCCATAAGTTAAATATTCTTTGGCAAATTCTCATGCAGAAACTGACACAATCCTTCGGCGATTTGATGAATAGTTTGAAAAAATTTTGTGTATTACCTCTGATTCCAAAATGATATTTTTTTTTTCATTAGAATGCAATGATCAAATGCTTTTTACAGATCTAAGAAAAATGGCACGTGTATAAAGATCTTCATCTCATTTTGAGGTTATTGCACCATTTACTGGCGTAAAAGCACAAACAGTGAAGAGATCTTTCTTAAAATCAAACTGATTTTGACATAGTATGTTGTCTTCATTAAGAAATGTTTGCAGGTCCTGTAACATTTTCTCAAAATTTTGATAAACGTGGAAGTATAGAAATGGGTTTATAATTATATGGATTATAAGTGTCACTACTTTTATGTGAAGGAATAAGTTTGGCTACTTCAGAGCTTCTGGATATACTCCTTCAGCAATACAATTATTGAAGATGATTGTTAAAACAGCGGCTATTGTATGTTTACTTAGTTTGATAATATGCGCAGGGAGTTATAAGTGTTATTGTCTTTTTTATTGAAACTAATCAATATGAACTGGTTGTATAAAAATAGATTCACTGAAATCCTTGTCTGTATAGTTAGTGTGGTCAATTAGTTATATCTTTTTTGGATAAATTTGTGCTAACTGATACAAAGTAATGATTTGCTGTAGATAAGATGGTTGGTTTTGTGCGAGTGGGCACGTGATAAAATTTGGTATTTTTTTGTATGTGACTTATCCTCGAAGTGGTAGCGCTTTTCACCAGGAAAACTAAGTCGTTTTTGTAGTCAGAAATATTTCTATGCTAACCTTAATCTGACTCCAGGGTCCAAGGTAGTAGACTTGCTGTAGATCACTGACCAGTTGAGCGTTGGGTCGAGCAGTCCACACCGTTCAATTTATAGGCTGAGTCCTCCAGCTACTTTCGACTTATAAGATTATCATCAGCAAAGCTTGCAGCGGTATAAAAACGCGTTGTGCTGATCTGCATTTCAAAAAACATAATGGTAAGTTATTTAATTGCAGATCATAATAGTTAAACTACACAGTGGCATCTGAAGCCATGCTGCTGGTTGAAACGCGCAGTTCACACACTAGATTTTGCTGCGAAACTCTTTCGTGAAACTCCTTCGTTTCACAGCAGGCAAAAAGGTTGAGTTTTTTTGCGGTAGCACGCTGCTTGAGAACAGAACTCAATATCGCTGCTTGATATTGAGTTCTGTTCGAAGATTACGGTGTCACTGCCATCATTCTTGTGCCAATCGTATGTTAGTGCATTCTTCATAAGACTGTAGGCTCATAAAGCCGTAAGTCAAAGTCGTATGTTAGGTCATTCTCCATAAAACCGTAAGCTTGTGGTTATCAATGTGCAAGGTTCAGATAACAGGATAAAGTTTTGAGTGGGGATCTGGTTCAGTAGAAATCAACCCTTGATCAGCAAAAGAGCACGTGCTGCCTTTTATCAACGCCGAAAATATGCGAAGTGCGGACCAACATAATGGTTTTGCTCGACCGAAAGAACAAGCTAAGTCTGAAGTGAAGGCCAATGCAGTTTTTCCTGTGGCTCTTGCGATTGTTTGTAAATGATCGACACCTCGTCGCAAATATACTTAGCATAGATGTTTCTGCCAAATTTGTTTTGAGGCAGCGGTAGGATCATTGAACAAATAAAAAAAATGTAAGGGATTAATCGCAGCATACTGTTTGCGTGGTGACCTTGCATTGATGTGTGACATCGCAAAACTTACGCGTAATTTTTGTAAGTCTAAACAGCCGCGTGTCTTTGACTGTACTCGTAAAATACCAGTACGTACAAAAATATGCGTAGATGCACAAGTCACCTTCCACGAAAGCAGAGCCATTTTGTGGATCTGTTCTGCCTGTTATGACTTTTACGAGGTTATTAATGTTGAGTTCGTTCTGTGGCTTTCATTTATGATTCAGATTCATACCACTGTCTTCATTTTTCGTCGATGCTATTGGGGCAGTGAATGACTTAAGCGCGTCTTTGGGACGTACAGCCGTGAAAAGAACCCATCTGGTGTCTGCGTAGTACTTTTATCTCAGTATAGCCAGGAACAGGATTCGCAGAGGGTGACTTTTGCTGCCTTCCGCTTCTACTAGTTTTTTAAATTAGGTTTGGAAGAAAATCGTCGAAGACTGCTGCTTGTCTCTTCATGTGTTCGTTAGCTTGGGTGAGTGGTGAGCTACGATTTCGAGCGGTGCTCCATACTAGCATTACGTTGTTGTTGATCCCAGCCTTGCCAACCCAGTATTATTTTGCGAAGAACAACCTGGAAACGCGCAGGGCATCGCGAATATGTCAAATAGGGTTGAGAAAAAACGGATTAAAAAAACAACCCACTAATTTTTTTGTTTTTTTAAGGCTTTGTTTGTTTTAAAAGAACTTTTGTTCTTTTTTTAAGTTAAAACAAAACCCATTCTGAATTGATTTTATTGCATCGTGCAAATCACCTTTTTCAGAATTGTACAATAATAACTTTTTGTACCTCTTAAGGCATTCAAAATTGAGCAAAGAGATGTACCCATCTATGTTTTCGCAAAGTGTTGATGGTCGGTTCACTCCAAATTGATAAAGGTTGGCAAGCATGCGCCCAGCAAAAAGAGAAAAACCACCATCACACAACTGCAGTTCCATATGAAGTTCATGTGCACGTCCTGCTACTTCAGCATCTATAAAGCGTACATTTTCAACATGGTTTGGTATGGTCCAACATCAAAACAGGTTGGGTGTAGAGAAGGCAAAAAATATTTTTAAATATACCGATTTTACAGACCTAAAGAAGACAACCAGTAGAATTTACTCAAACTGTTCAAATTATTATTCTCTTTTTTCAAGTCCTTCAAATTTCGTTGCTGCTCGTTTTGTTTGATTAAAAAAATGTATAGTTAACTGTAGAAGTGTGCTGCTTTATTTCACTTTTACTTCATAGTAGAAATTTCAGAGGAAAAGTAAAGGGTGTTTTTTTGGTGGTTTTCATTGAGTTTTTTAAACTGGGCTTTAGAAAAAAAAACAGGTGTCTTTTTGGGTTGGGTCCAAGTACATCAACCCTAATGCCATACCACACCAGTTTATGAGGTGTGTGACGTATCTATTTGTATCCCTATCAAAAATGCGACAAAATGCATCACCTGAAGTGAGCCTGAAAGACACACATTCAATTCTATTTCGAACTTTTAACACAAATCATCCTAAAAAATACTGTGAATTGTGTGCGAAAGACTTCAGCTTTGAAGACGTTTACGTGGAATCCAAGATTTAAAGATTACGGTTCAAAGGAGAAAAAAAACAAACTTTTACTGAAACCAAACCGCTGGCGTGCCAGTTTGTAACGTATGGCGTGCTACCTCGGGCGTTAGTTCGCTGTGTTGTACACCCCTGCCTTATGTGGAACTAGTTCACCATTATTTTGAGATTTTGATCTGGTTTGCGTTTTATTTTGAAAGCTGATGTATGGGTCAGTTGTCGAACTTTTGTCCACACGATTTGCCGGTGCATGAGGCTCGTTGGAGTGATCGAATATACCTGTTGTTGGTAGTGGTATAACGACCCCAGGGGAGACCTTAACCGAGAAAGAAGAGCTCTGTATCGAAAACTATTTTGTTGCGAGTGGAATAATTGCTATTTCTTCAGCGCTGCAAGTGACAGTCACTGTGGATGCATTTCAGACTTACAGACTTCTCAATCTTTAAACGAACGCTTGTGTGGTCGTTTTCCCAATATTGTCATAAAATTTCAGTTCAATAAAACTACACTGTAACATGTCTATTACTGCGTATGGAATAGTTTTTCTTAATGACAGCCTAAGGTTTTCAAGAGCAAAATTATGGTTGCAGTTTACGATGTAGCAAGCGGTTAAAGGTTATCCTCTTTGCAACTCCAGTCATGTGTGAAAATCATTTTTCACTAAAACCAGCTTAGGTGTTGCGCATTTTTGGTGCATGTAGGAATATTGGAAGGTACAACAACATCGTTGATGCTATATAGTGTGCTCAGAAAAAGAAGTATTTCTTTTTATTTTCCTGTTTCACGTCAAGATCCTTTTGATCCTTTCAGTCGTAGGTTACGTCATGGGATTTTGGGCAATTCTTTAAACTCTACCTGGTACATCTAAGTTAGTTTACATTGTGTTTGTGTCATTGAAGCGCTGATACCTTGCAGATATCTTAAAATCTACCGTGAAGGTTAACTGAAGGATTGTTAGGTGTTCAGACCAACACAAACAGTTCTGTGTGAAGCAGACAATGTTTTAAAAAAATAACGTTGCCGGACGTTGTCAAAAATCATTAGGTGAATCTCTTGTGCAGAAAAATCAAGATCTGTGGTTACGCGGTTGACCTTGCACACGATGAATGCACTGCAGATGTTACAATCTGCATACCTCCCAGTATGGTATAAATCAGGTTTTCCCACTTTTTGGGCCACGGACCCCTATTGCGAAACTGTTTTCATCGGACCCCAATCTTTTGTCGCGTAAAAAATTTATCCACCCAACCAGCGCGGATGGATAATAATTCAAAACGAAAAATAAACGACACTGTATAATGTTTTATTGTTTCTGAATGATTTCAATTGCGAATCACTGCGGTAGTTGTTTGCAACAGTGTACATACTATACAATGTAAAATGTAAATGTTAAACTTTGTTTTTTTGTCTTGTGAAGAAGGCGCGGTTAGGGGATGGCGACCCTGAATTTTCGCATCGCTGTGAAACAGAAGCACAAATGAAAGGCGAAAGCGAAACGCGGACGGCCTGCTTTTCGACAAGCGAAACCGTCCTTGGAAGATTTCTTTCAACCGTCGCATCCGTACTACCCTACCTAGGATAACCAACGAGAAAGTTTCAGTGTTGCGATTTGCGCAGTGGATGCTCCTGTGCTACAATATCGTAAACGAGGAGGGTTAGACTGGCAAATGTTACGTTGCCGTGTAACAGTCGTTCAAGCAGTGCACGCTACGACGCATCGCGGACATAATTGGACGTGCGCTGATTGAAAACTCTATTTTTCTGGTGATAGGAGAATATGGTGGTACTTCTTAGGGACAGTACTTAGTTGATCAGGAATAAATCCATTGCGAAAAATTTCCTATTTAGCGTTACTTCACCCCACACAAATTGAAATGTCGTCTTGCAATATATTTGTGGTAAGACGCGTAGGTCATATCGTGGAGCTTGCATCCGTGTGTGATAATGGACGTGCGTAGATTGCTTTCTCTGTTCTTTTGCAGCGTCATCAGTTTGAATGGTTGCGAGGTCGACTCATAAGCAACAGTGTTTCTTTTTATGTGCTATGCTGGCTTGGCTAAAATGCAGCAGTGCTGAACCTTCCAGTGTACTTGACGTAGTCGTCATGCAAAACTGCCTGTTTTAAAAGTCTGAATACCATTGTTCACATTCGCGTGAATTGGTTTGCCATGCGAGAGAAATTTTCATTCGTAACTTGTTGCATCATCGTATGTCACTTGCACTTACCATGAAACAGCGCAGCGTTGCAAGTATGTCAAAAACTGATACTGCACTCAGCGTGACTCACTGCCTTGGTGTTGAAGCATTAATTCTGCGCTTTCTGAATTTGTCTTCTTGAGCTCGAAGCTTAAGTGAGCTTCTGTTTAGGGCTGAACAGACTTGGTACGCTGATGCTACAACGAGTGGTTTATAGCGCATCACTGAGCATCTAAATTCACACTCCAGAATAACTGCCGAGATTTCCACCTCTTCTCAAGTTTGACACGTTTTCCCCTGTGTTGTTTCCGTGGAGTTCACAGAATATGTCTTTATTTTAATGCAATCAAGTTTTGCTCCCTTGATTTGAGTAAATTTCTTGTGAAATATTGACCTCAACTGATGACTGCAGTAAATGTGGCTAGGTTTAGTAGTCTATATATATTTGCTGTGAGTGAAAAGGTAGACCCTATGCTCTGCTGTACAAATGGTAATTTTTTTGCCTTTTTCTGTGATGTGATTCTATTGCGTTACTTGTGTTACTGTCGCCCATTATCGTGATTTAACTTGTTTCCCCTTTGGTTGTTTCGCAACGTTGTGTTGATTTATTAGTTGACTGTCCTTGCTGCCGCGTGACAAGCGAGCTAGTTAGTTAGCAGGGACTAATACTTTATGCGAAGTTCAGACACATAATTCATCGGAAAATGTTTTTGATACTTGTAATAGCGCGGGTAGTGTCGTCTTCCGTTTCGTTAAAATAAGTTTACGTCATAAGTAAGAGACTTGACACCAGCACTTTGTACAACCTGCACAGCGCGGTAACCCAAACAAAAGAAATGTTTATTGCAAAATGGCTAGAATTCTGCGATTTCACGTGAATTGACTCCTGAAGACCAGACTAGATGATAGTAGTACGTACGTTGTTGTACGAATGCAAGTGTTCCAATGGTGCAATCATGATCGGGAAGGTTAGAGAGGGAGCGAACAAAAACATCGAATGTGATGAAATAACCTGGCAGCTTGCCTGAAGTTGCAATTCCTTAAAGTGACAGACGGCCGGTGGTCACATGAGCACGTTATGTCCTTTTTTTGTATTTTACCATCATTGGCCGGCTTCTAAGTTCAGACAGTCTACTAACGCAATGGGACGACCTAGAAACGGTCCACCAAAAAAGCTCCTCTTCTACCTGGAAATGTGAACACGTAGTTGTTACTGATTTTTAACGATTAATTGTATGTTTTTGATATGACTTCGCGTTGAAGTGACATGCTAAAAGCGTTAGTCGATTCGAGTTAGTCGAAACATACACTTTAAAAATCAGTGAGAATTACGTTTGCCTCGACTTGCTATGTGCTTAAATTTTGGTTACTCCTCTACTGGAGTACCAAATGAAACGTTGCATTAGGTTCTCGTTTTATGAATCAAATTAGGAAAAAAACCTGCTAGGTTCGTGACAGTCATTTGCTTTTTTGATGTTGGAGGCTGGCGGGAAAGAACGACGTGCTTGGAAGTATTCTACCGTCTGCCCATCTCATGTTTTACATCTGTCTCGTAGGTTGTTACCCGCGCAGTGTAGCCGCGGGTGAGTTTCGTGCGGNGGCGAGCGATTCTTCGCAACGCGAGCGCTGATCGTTTCTCCGCGCTTGATTAACCGAAGCTGCGTCGACTTTTCAGCATCGCGCGACCATTTCGCCAGCGGGCGCTTAAACGCTTTACAAACGAACGAAAGTGAACGGTGCGCGAATTGTATGTAGACTTTGTTTTTATTGTGGGACATGGCAAAAGCCTCACGCAGTAACTGAGATACCGATTTAGTCACCTGACCACTCTTGCCCTGTGTGCAAGCGTAACGATTCGCGTGTAGCATCACGTTCCTTGACCGCGCCTCTAATGCGAGAGCTTCAAGTTTGGTTCGTTGCTAACTATTGATGGGCATTTTTTCACCAGCCTGGTTGGCCGTCATTTCAGGGCGTTGGTTAGCGAGGGCAGGGTATTGTGTGATACGATGCCAATCAGCTAGTGGTTGCATGCAAGATGCTGCTGCTCGTTATCGATTGTTCGTTGGAAGGCACGCCGAGTTACTTGCCTGAAAGGTGGCATGCCGGTTGCTGGTGTGAATCGTGCTTACGCTTTTCACCGTCTCAAAGGACGGACGCGCTGCTCACTTTAAGGAAACTAGCTGGGAGCGTAGGGAATAACAGCAGGCAAGCTCATCGCGAAATGCTTGTCAGGGCTTGATGGTTTCTCGTGCGACTACTCGGTGTGTGTTCGTGCGTGTTGTGTTGGTTTTATGGCAACAGCAGTTGCCGCGCCTCCGCGTTCTTTGTAAACAGCTGTGGTGCCAACAATTCGCACACGCAAACGCAACTCAGAACAATCAAAAAGTTTGACTTCAAACACAAAAGTAAGTATTTCATGCAACGCCGTAGTGTCTGCTGCGACACTCGCTTGGAAATTTTCGGGTTTACTGTGTTTCAAACTGGTGACACAATTTTGATACCGGTAAGCATCAGTTACCATAGGCATTGTGTTTCTGTGCCCTAATCTGTAGAAAGACTGGTCGCCCATTTTCACCACTTCATCAGAAAGTTATCGTCGGAGGATTATTTTTGATTGTATTGTGACAGTTCTGGTGTAAAGCGCAACTGCATCACACCCAAAGTGAACACTACAGTGCCGCATGGCAAGACGCTTGACGCCTAATATTCTCTCACTAATCGTGATGGTCTGTGCCCGAAACCAGGCACTAACCATCGAATGCGAAACAGACAGTAGATAGGGGGTGTTCACTGAGGTTAGCGACAGCGCGCAAGGGTAAATGTGTGAAATCATGCAAGCGCATCGCGATGTATGCTTTGTTTACTGATATGTAACCGAGTTGCTTGTTTAATGTAAAACACAGTCTGTCATAAATAATTGTACTTGAATGCTTGAGCGTATGGAACCAACAGCAATGTTTGAAAAGCGATTTCTCTGAAGTCTTTGGAAAATTTAGGAAGAGAATCTCGAAAAACTTGTCCTTTTTCATGTCTGCTAAGTATTAACGTTAATTGGAAAAAGGTCTACGTCAGAATTTTTGTTTATTCTTCTAACAAAACTTGCGATGTGTGCATGTTAAGCGATGTTTTGCTTCTTTGGAAATACTATGTTGGAATTATAAATTGCAACGGGAATTGTTTTTTTGTTTGATTGGTAATTGGTGTGCCTTTTTGAAAACATTTGTGTTGAGCTACTTGTTTTGAAAATCACGTATCAGCATATAAAGTTGCGACGACCCTGTTCATTGTGGCGGATCAAAGCCGCTGTGATCGATGGCACCAGCACGGAGCTCGTTAACTCGTATGGGCTATCAACCCAGGTAAATACATTTCCGGTCATATGCGGACATGCTGAGAATGCCAAACAGGACTGAGATTTGAAAATGCGCGGAGCTTGTGGAGAAGTGAAACGAACTTGAGGGTGGTCATTGAGGTGATGGAAAACAATTTCCATGAGTGTATTTTCGAGCTGAATGGTAGTTGGTGTTTATATGTCTAAGACTTGTTGGCATGAGCCAGCAACTTGAAAACAGGTGACGTTGAAAATCACATCGCTTTTTTCCTGGTAAAGAATGGAAATCCAATTGCAGATATTTGTTTTTACTTTAATCTTCGTTTCTTTGGTGTCATGAACCTGATGCGTAGCCAGGGGGCCCAGGGGGAATGCCCCCCAATTTTTAGCATATATAGTCATTTTGTGCTTTGAGAGGCGCTATCCCAAGAAAAATAGTGTTATTCGCTAAAAATCACACATTTCGTCTCCCTCAAATCCCCCCCACAATTTTGGGCTGGCTACGCCACTGCTGATGCGTACGAGCAAGATTCATTAGATTTAACGGAAGATTGTCCAAGCAGTTGATTTTAATTTTTTTCGTAATTTCATCCTATTAACATTTGGCGTTTGGTAATAGATTGCTTGTGGTTTGCTTGGAATCTGGTGGCGCCTTCACTAACTTGGCGTCACCTTCCGCGGCCTCCTGGCTGAGAATCACTATGCTTTGCCAGAAGTTGCGCTTATGCCGCTGCATATGACTCGTTGAGTGTGTTCCTTTCAGGTTTCTTTTAGGATTAGTGCTGTTTTGGGTATTGTGTTAACGTGCGCTCATCGAGAGCCCTTTGGCAACGGCTTGTCGGTTAGGTTTGGAAGCTCAGCCCTGGCCGGAGTTGGTAACTCAGCGGGAAACCTGCTATGGCGGATGGCCGCCACGTATATCGATCTGCCGCTAAGACGAAGTCGGATGCAAACCATCACTCCACCTTGCCGAGCCATCAGCTTGACTTTTCGGTCGAAGCACCATCAGGATCACGGCTACGCCACGACCGGCCTAGGTCGGACGGATGGGATAGCGCTAACGCGTTGAGGCACTCGAACTCGACGAACAGCTTGACGACAGTACGACCGTCATGGGACAACGAAGGCAATCTACCTCGCTTCGCTGCCGGCACCAACCACAGACATGGCGCTGATCCGGTTGATATGACCATTTCCCATAGGTCGCTGCCAAAGCAGTTTTACTCTCCCTCTAGCGCTACTGGGGGACTTGTGTCTTCGGCCGCTGTCGTTTTGCCGGCGCAGATGGCGCAGCAGTACCACCGTGCTTCGCCAGTGCGCGCAGCAAACGTACCCAGCTGTGTTTCATTGTCTGCGGTCGACGGAGAGAAAGGAAAGCAACATCATTACAAAGAAAGCCGGCCTAACGTTAAAGAGTAAGTACAACACACAGTTTTCGCTGTTGGATTGTCGTGAATTGTAATTGTCTGGTCGTTTTTGGTGTCATGCAATTGTTTCATCTCCAACAGAACCTCAGGCAAACGGCGTTTGTGTCGAGAGAGAGAAAATGTCGATCTCCCCGCTGATAATGTAAAGATGAGCACATCCGTGTTTTGAAACCATAATTTTGTTTGAAATGTTGAAATCACGTATTTCTTAAAATTGGTGCAGAATTTAGTTTGTTGCAAAAGATGAAATCTTTAAACTAAGCAACATACACCTAGTTTCGAAATATTTGACGACGCCCTTGGACTTCCGGCTGCTACTGCTACCAACGTAACTTTGTAGTCCTCCAGAGTGACAGGGGTGCTCTTGCTTGTTTAAAAGAAATGTAGTGATATCCTAGACTTTGCAACTAGTTATCCACGACTTTCATCTATATTGCTCTACATTTCCTTATTATTCCAACATTTATTTTTGTTATAGGTTTTTTTGCACGGAGTTTATCTAAGGTGTGTTTCTTTTCAATATTAAGGCTGACTTTCCGTCTAGGAGCATGTTTTGGAAATTTGTTTGCTGCTAATATTCTCGACATCGTAGTCTCCTGTTCAGGCTGAAACGAAAGATGGCGCTGGGTATCTACGTGAAAGGGTAGCATAGAATGAAAACAGGCACTCATTTTTTTCGTGAACGTGTTGTAGCAGAAAATGAAAATAGGATAGCAATGGTAAATCTCTACTGGCGTCGAAGTTGTTCATAGTCATTGACGTAGGCATCCAGTGTTGGGTATAGCTGACATACAGTACATCATATTAAATGGGATACGCGGTGACTTTCATCATATTAAATGGGATATGAGGTGACTAGGTGAAAAAAAAACACTCTGAAGCTACCGAGTTTCCACTTAAAATGTGTGCAGTTTGCGTTAAGAGTTGATTTCCCCGGATTATTTCTCGTTGATAGCATAATTTATATAATTCTCAGCTCTGGTGTATTCATGGTTTTCTTTGCCTGATAAAACAGCTTGAATTGTCTGAAACATTCCTTCAAGCAATGTTATGCTCGATTTAAGAAAATATTTACGCTGGCTGAAAAAGGATTTGACACACATCTGTGTGGGACCAAGAATAGAATTATGTGCGAAGAATAGAATTATGTACAAAATTCACATCTTAGCTCCNAACAAATGCGTGCATGGAGCTCTGATGGCAAATCGTTAAGCACTTAATCGCAANTCGCAGCAGCTTCGAACGACACGATGACGAGCTCCGACCATTCANGTAAAAAGATCGAGACAATAGGAATTAGTTTTTTTGTGCCTTTCATCTCTTATACAGGTATTTGCCATCAATCGCACTGCATGGACTTTGCTCAGTGCTGCCTGGGCTACGGTTACGTGATTACTGTGTTGCGATGCCCAACTTAATGAAATTCACATTGAAATCAAATGGAGAGTGCAATTAATACATCGCAAACTCGTGAGATTAAGAGATAAGGTGCTTATCGTTGCGATGTACTCCAGCTTCCTGGACTTGAGCTCTGCAGTGGTCCCCAACCTTTTTTGCTCATAACCTAATCACCTCTAAAATCCTGCGCCCCCATGTGGTAATGTATGAACTTGTGGTTCAAACAGTGAACTCCGTTTCAGCTAAGAAGCTTGAAACGCCTATACCCTGGTTTACAAAGGACAAGGACATAGTATCTATGGAAGATAAGAATGAAATAAACAAGTTTTGAGAAAGAAATTACTAAAAATTGTTAAAAAAAGAACACTACTTCAAGCAGTAATAAAATTTTAGTAATGATAAAGATGATAATGAAATAATATTGACAGGTNACTTTTAATAAATATCAAATTAAAAATACTATTTGAGTTCACTTCAAGGTAAGTAGAATAAAGTTTGTGAAACCCTTGTGCCACGTGCTTGCGACAAAGAAATTTTACATTTGGCACTAATTTAGTCAGCTTCAGCCCAAATCTCTTCAATTAATGAGATCCAGTCGATTTATATTTTTGAGTAAAAAATCATTTACAGCACTAAAGCTACATTCGGCTAAATATGAAGATGGGAGCGGTAACAACAGCTTTTGCAAAGCTAGTTGAATTTGGGTATTTAGTTTCTGTATCGTCACAAAGCCATGCCATCTTTTATGTTGAATAAAGCTTGAACGGACTCACCATTTGTATTTCTGAGAGCACTCCTTGGTACTGCGCTCAAACATCATACAGATCCAATAGCATAGGCTGCATCAGCCATATTATGAAGGAATTCTGTTATAAACTAGAAAAGCTTTCTTTCAAATCTTCGTGAGTGTGCGTGAGGAACGATGGCGCGGTGATTATGTAATAACTACGCAGTAAAGATCATTTCTACCCAAAAAAGTAGATACTCAAAATAATATCTAAATCTAAACATACGTTAAACTACACATGTTTGCCAACCTGAATAACAAAAAAAAATTAGATTGGATTAGTTAGACATAAACCTCGTCAGTCGACCTTAATGTCCTCCGTAAAAATCAAATTGCCTCCCTGCAGGGCCTACGCCCCACCGTTGGGAACCACTACTCTAAAGCTGTTAACTTTTCTTGCTCTTAAATTACCTCAGGTTCTACGCAGTCGCTCGCGTGAAATGTGTTTCAAGAGTTCATTTGACTGAACGATCCGTATTTATTTTAAACCACGCTAAGCAGGATTAAAAAAAACTGTGTTGCATTTGGCACTTTGGCCACAACTCTTAGAACACAGTCTTTTTTATACTTACACTCACTTCGGTGGTCCTGATGATGAGATATCGTTTGTACAATGTGCCCTTCCAAATGCAAGTCGAGTTTTTCTTTCCATGAATTTGAGACAGCTGCAATGGCATTGTTTATTTCGCGTTGGTTTGTTCAGTTTGACTCTGCCTCAGCTTCCCTCGTCCTGTTAGAGGAACCAGCAGCATACAAGTTGTTTTCGTGTCGCCTTTTTGGATTGACAGGACGAGTTTTGTTTTCAGCGATTGAAGGTAGTTTGTGTGCGGCATTGGCGTTACAAAACGCTTGCTGCTGGCGCCAACCACAGGTATGGCGCTGATCCGGTTGATGTGACCATCTCCCATAGGTCGCTGCTAATGCAGTTTATCTAATCCTTTACCATACTTCGAAAAAGGAGGTAGCTCTCTGTCATTTCGTTGCAATCCTATGTGCTTGCTGGTTATACAGATATCTTGTTATTTCGAAGAAATTAACAAGCTTTTTGTGGTGATGATAGGATCTTGCGTTTATCGTGAAGGGTCGCTTACATGCTTGTATCTATCAACTAAAGCGCTTTTGACGTGTTCCTGGAGAAGCTTGCAGCATTGAAATCGTTTTTGTCTGAACGTAATTTACATGTTGGACGTGTACGGTCAGAGACATGTGCAGTTAGAGACGTGCAGCAAAATCAGATGATGTTACAAGAAAGTGAAGCAATAAAAGTCAGTAAAGTTGTAAGCAAAGAACGGAAAGTTTTAACCGTGTAAGTTTCAACCTCTCACCTGACTAAGTACTCTTGGCGTACAACGCGTTGCTAAATTTTAACAGGTTTAGGGAAATTGCTTGCTTCCGCGTTGAAACAACATTCCGCTACTTCGTTGTAACGCTTGGAGCAACTATGTACAACTCGCGGTCTGGTCGAAGGTTTTGTGCGCCGCGGTTGATGGTTTTTGTTGTTGTGTATTTACAATACAATGAAAATCTGTCCGTATATTGATCGTCTCAAATCTGACGTCTGTGATGCATTGGTCCGCAGTGCCACTTTATTACGTCTGTTTTGTGCTGCGTACTGGCAGATGTCTGTGTGTGCAATGATAACACTTCGCTGCAAATTTGATTTCTAGTTTTCTGATTTCTCTTGATTTTGATCAGCAACCAGCGAAACTTGCGTGCGACTTCGCAAATATGAATGTGATTTGCGTGTGCAGCAGTTAACTAGCACTCCGCGTGTAATCAAATGAATTAATTGTATACACGACTAGTATGAACCCACCTTCGTCCCTGCTAACAATCACGTGATTACAAACTATAGTGTTTCTCGGCCTTTTTACTTAGGTGGCCCAGATACCGTAACTGTTGGAAAAACTTGCGTGGCCCACTACCCTGTCAGCATAGGCTATGCTTTTAAACGCAAAATAAATACAGATTATTCTAAAATAGCGAATTTGTTCCTGTATTCAATTCAGTCAGAATTTTGCTGCTAAACACAATGTTTCCACGCTGTAGTGATTAGATGTCTAGATAACTGCATTCTAATATATTTTTGTCCTAACACCGTGGCCCACTCGTAAACTGCGCTATGGCCTGCAGGTTGAGAAACACTGGACTTGTATGATTTCAATCTTCTTCGGACTTTAAAACGCGGATATTTTGTGATGTAAACGTAAAATCTGGATATTCATAGCGTTGCTATCCAAGGTTAGCACCTGCGGCTTTCCTTTTCCATTTTTCTTGTCAGTTAAAAAGTGTTAAACAAGGCTTGCTTCCAAGCATTCAACTGACTATTTTACAAACGAATAGAGGTATTCTAGATGGCCTTTTCAAATGTGAATTATGACTGTGGAAAGCATGGCGCTTGGAAATAATGGGACGGGCCATGTTTCTTAACAGCCAACGTACCGCAGTCGCTTACCTACAGTAAAACTTGCGATTAACAGAACCGTAATTGCTGGCACAAATAGTCTCGTTGTTGCCCCAAAAATTATGCAGTGTCGGCACATGAAACTGTAACACGGAAGTGCTGCATCACGTTGTCACTCAGGATGAGTTTGTTGATGGTTATGCTTTGTGTGGTGAGCTGAAGAGAAACAAGTTGCTTGAGTGTGCAACAACCAGCTCAGCTAAATTTGGAAACGAGGCACCGGAGAAACCAACATGCTGTTCGATCTTTCGCTTTCTTTTCGGGTCTTGCGATTGCGATTTCTCTTTCTGTACGTTGCGATTCGGTGATTTCGAGCAACGTACTGTTTTTCACTCTTATCTTTCGAACCAGCACTTGATATATTTTGAAACTTTTCGTGAACCCTGTAGGTGCATGACATTTTCTGGAATAATCGGTTGTTTAATACTTGTCAAAGTCCCTTCGCAAGCAAAGCGAAAATGTCTTCATTACACAAAACCTAGAACAATTGTTTCTTGCAATATCTTCAAGACCACGTGGTCTTGCTTTGCCTCGAATGTTGCTCGCAGGGGTGCCTCAATCGCTGTTCAAGTTGACACCGAAGAGGTATACGGTACATAGGCGAAGTTGATGCGCGATGCGCAGCAATCGACCTCCCTTTTACGATTCGTTTGCGAGCTTGTTTTTCACACTGGGATTCGTCGCGGATCGACCGGACCACGGTTGTCCAGAGTCGGCGTCATGGTTGCCAAGTTGGCCCTTTTGTGGCCAAATTTCAAAAATTTTGGTCCCAAATAACACACGCTGACCCCAAAATTTTAGTTTGGCCATTTGACTCTTTTTTGACATTTTCCAGGTTAGATTTGGCCCTTGCAAGATTAGATCTGCCCTCCCTGAGTCCTGTCTAAGAAGCGCTTTTTCACTTTTTTTGACTACTTGATCGAAGATTTTGACCAAATTCCTAAATGTTGAAGGTTTTCGATAACAGAATTCTCTTGGAAGTCTTAGAGGTTCTGAGTTGGTGTGAAAATTTAAGTTCATCAGAGTAATTGTTACTTGCTGCATGTATTGTAGAGAATTGTTTTCTTACCGAATTTACTGTTATTTATTTGGTGAGGTGTTTTTCCCCAAGGTGCACGTGTTTGTGGTTTTGTTCAGATTGTTGTTGATCGCTTTAGGACTGACAGCTACACATAGAATTATGTTGTTTTCTTAATATGTTCATGTAACTTGTTTGCTGTTGGGCTCCAATTGTGATTGATAGCATTGGTATTTAATACGTTACTACATATGAGTTCACATGACTTCGTAATTGCCGATAAATTTGGAAAAAATGGTTGGCCCCTTGTCTAAGAGTTTAGCTCTTTTTTAGCTATTTTCTGGACTAGATTTGGCCCTTTGGCAAATGTAGATCCGGCAACCCTAGTTAGCGTCAATGACATCGTAGTAAAATTTGTCCTGCAGTAGCAAAAAATTACAAATTTTGTTTAAACTGGTAGCGAAGCAGAGGCAGAAGGTTTTTGCAAAAGGTTTTGTGATGGTATTTATGATCCGACTCTTAGTCGGTGAGTATTCTTTGCGGGAAGTTCTTTACAAACATAACATCGTACGTCGTTGGTCTGTTTCCTACCCACAACTCTCAGAACATAGCTTTTGGTCTGGATGTTAATGATGTATCGTTATTGCATGTGGTGATATTTTGTTAAATGCATCAATTGTCATTAGGTTTATTTGGAGCGTGATTTGTTGTAGAAAGGATAAAGCATTGTCAGGTTGTTGTTTCTGGCCTTCTTTGCTACTTGCCACAAAGTGGATTTCGACAGTTCTGAGTAGAAAGGAAGTTCCACACGTTTCAATCTCTATAAACCTTGCAGTGAAACAGATGTAAGTGGCGCACCCGAACTATGATGGTTGAGGACTGTCAGATGTGAGTAATCAAATTCTGTCAAAACAATATTTGCTTGCCGAAAGCAAAGCTTGTGGCGAAAGTTCTGAAAAAAAGCTGACGTCATATAATTGTTTTCAATAACACCGCTTTACGCTAAAAGCGAATGCTTACTGTTCGGATTGACAATGATATGCTACGTGTTCTAGCTCTTGCGAAACGCTGTTTTGACGGAATCGCGTAGTAAGCTGGTTCCCTTTCAATCTGTACTAGTGGTCGCATTGACATTTTTCATGCGGCACGCTCATTGGGAGCTACATTGGTTGAAACTTCGTTTTTACTACCTCATATATTTTGTGGTACAAAATGTTGGCACATGGTTTTATCGAGTAACTGGCTACTAAGTAGAGGTCATTTCACAGTCGTTGAAGCGGCCCTTGTAAGAACTTATGTCTTGTTCATCCAAGTACTGCAAGAGAGCGTATTTGCCAATTCTTGAAGTTGATACCGTGCAAAGTTGTTTTGAATCGTTACATTTTTTGCCTGAACGTACACTGCATGCCTGGTTAGTTCAAACTGGTTTCTGCGAAAATGCCGCACTTTCTTTTCTAAGCACGCGCCCTTTTCTAAGCACGCGCCATAACTGCATTTCGGTTTCATGTATCGCCCGAATATGTATGTATTCCACCCTGAAGCTTTGTATCAATGCGTTCACGTGCGATTAGTGCGCTTTCGAAGCGTGAAAACTGCTGCGTCCCGCGTGATTTTTTTGCGAGCTATGCAAACAGCACAAAGACTCAGAGAAGCGTGACGTGGTTTGGTATTGATGTCAAACGTTGCTAGCAGCAGTGTGTGATAGTTGGTGCATGAGTTTCTGTCCAGAAACGCAGGAAGTCTAATCTTCCCTCAGCAGTTTTTGATTTTTTGTGCTCTGCATTCTCGCACTGTTTTTCAAAGCCACAAGTGCGTCTGCTATTTTACATTTAGTGCTGGTTGTTCACACGGTGTGCTACTACACTCTGGCTGTGTGGTTTAGAGCGTTCCGACAGCTTTGTGAAGTTTTCAAAAGCGTGATGCGCTGTAGTAATCATTAATCGAAACCCTGCCGGTGAAAATGAATGTCAAGGCAAGTCACATTCCGATAGTGAGGTAAGTCACATTCCAGTGGTGTTCCTGCGGTCGACATTTTTGCAAACTAGAGTGCGGTACTCGCAAGAAATGCCAAACTAAACACTACATTGTATTTGTCCTGTGACGACATAAACGTATTTGTTCTGTCGAGTTGTTTGTGGAATATACTAACACTACTTCAAAAAGCAGCTATTTGAAAAGTTCGTATTGTATAGAATTGCTCGTGTCAAGGAATGGATAGACTTCCTTGCGTGGAACGAACACAAACGTTATTGATCGTATGGCTGGTGTGGCCAGCACCTCAAAGTAGCTGAGAAAAGTAGCATTGGTGATGATTGCGTGAAACAACAAATCATCATCAGACCTTCGTCAGTTTAAAAGGCCTAACGCCCTAGCGTGTTCGTTAACGTGATCGCATTAACTCGGTTTTTAATACTTTGAAGCGGCAAATACGCTCCACAACATCCAGTCTGCTCATTGCTGTTCTCGCAAAAAGACCTATGTGAGTTTTGCAGACTATGTTACGTATTCAAGTCGACATTCGCCCTCAGCTTTGTCACAATAAAACCGCCGGATCGAATGCTGAAACATGACGGAATATTAATCGCAATTCGGCTGGATCAGTGGTTCTCAAACTGTGGTACGCGTACCACTAGTGGTACGCGAAGACCTTCAAGGTGGTACGCGAAGAGGCCTACTTTCTGTTTTTCTTCAC
>JGI24158J21664_10001065_pt1 | contig 29206 bp, 15 predicted proteins | sample Ectturendosymbi3_FD_21664 | JGI IMG/M metagenome (IMG submission 21664) | reverse complement strand
GCTTCTGAATCGCGACAATTTCCCAAAGGAGTAATTTATTTAAAACAAAAATTTTCATCACGGGGGGCCCCCTCGGAGCGGGGGCCCGGGGCAATTGCCCCGTTACCCCCCCCTTAATCCGGCCCTGCTCATGCAGTGATTCCGGACTAGCAGTGTACATCACCGCAATGCCTGCACGTAATTTTTGCTAACTCAGACATTCTTTACCAATATTTTATACAAACCACTGTCGTTTGTCACTGATCTAACTTATTTTGTGAGAGATAGTTAGAGATAAAATATTGTATATCGGTAACGAGCTACTGGACTGCAGCTGTCAGTCCACCAAAATTCATCGTTTTTCGATAAGTTGTATTGCATTGCAGCAGTGCGAAAGCTATAGTTGGAAGCAACGCAATCTGCACAGCAGCAATGCGAAACCTACAGTTTGCCCTGCATTGCAACAATTGTATGCACCAACACGAGATGTGCTACAGAAAATAATCTGAGAATTCGGGAAAATAACGTCTCGGTTTGAAAGTGGAAGGCGACGTGGCCCACAATTTTGAATTGTATTGCTCGTTGCCCGATCTCTGTTTCACGCTTGTTATTCAAGTCATAGTACTCTTCCAGTGAATTCTAATGTTGGCTTTCAATTTCAGTACATGGACTGGCCTAATATTTACTTACAAAACTACACAAGTCCATTTGAAAAGCAAGTCCACAACGCATGGCGTTAGTTACATGTGAGCATCATCAAAACATAAAATCAGCTGCTGTAGAGATAAAAAAATAGACACTGCTATAAACGTCAGTACAACAGCACTTCCCTTTTTAAAACATCTGGCTCAACACATTGCATTACAAATGTTAAAACTGTAAATAGCCTGTTTGCGTTTTGCCGCAGATCCTAAATAATAATTCTTTATTGCAGATTCGTTGTCCGTATCACAGGCACAATCTCTGAACACAAGAGCACAAAAAATGGTCAGCCATAGTGCATTGCAGAATAGGTGTTTGCATACGACCAAAACTGACAGGAGCAAAACACTTTAACAACGTCTCAACTGTAACGCCATTCACCTGTTATAATACAGGGATGCGGTAGTGGGAGAGAAATGAAGGCATTCTAACATCAAACTCTGAGGTAAATAGCTAACAGAGAAAAAACGTTAAGTCAGATGGGGGCGCACAGAGGCATGCAAACTGTTCCGATCAAGGTTTCAAATGCTCCGCAACCCATTTATCATGAGATCAACAGCCAATAAATTTTCCTGAGATCAACAGCCAAAAATTAATGAGCCAGTTTAACAAGACAAATTTTCGAGCATATGGGTGGTAGACAAAACTAGGGTTGCCGTACGTCCGGAATTTCCGGGACATGTCCGGAATTTCGGTGTTTAAATTTATGTCCGGAAATAATTTCAAAAATTGCTCTAGTGTCCGGAATTTTGACAGTTTCAGAGGTTCTAATAATTGACTGAAAAATACGAAAGAGTCAGTATTGGGAGAGAAAAAATGCTCTTTGTATTGCATCGCTTGTTACCTATTGTGTAACAATTATGTGATATCTTTCTTCTGTGATAGTGATGGTGTTTTGCGGTGGATTGGTAGTTATAAGAACATACTGCAAAATGCTTGTTAGTTGTCACGAAAAGGGGCCATTGAGACCGTTAGGAATTTTGCCTCTTCAGGTATGGTAACCTGGGTACGCGACTTTTCGGTCTGGTCGATTCGGTCTGGCCGTTTCGGTCACGGGACATTTTGGTCCGGCTGTTTCGGTGTGATTACCTTGTTTATTGAAATTATTATATAGGCAGGCGAAATGTCACGCTAGCTGGTGTTATAAACTCCCTTGTCAGGGAGTCATGATTACGATTAAGTCTAAATTGTGATTATGAGTTTGAAGTATTTGTATTTAATTGCAAAATGTCGATAATGATTGAACTTGCTTGCTGATGAAAATGAAAATTATATGTTGATGCTGATTAACTGTTGGATCTTGGATCCTGTTTGTAGTTTTTTAAATAAAACCTTTCTTTGATTTAAGTAAGATTGCATTGAAAAATGAACATGTAAGATTTCTGCAAGATTTCATAGTCTGACCGAAATGTCTCGAGACTGAAACGACCAAGACTGAAAAGTCCCGTGGCCGAAACGGCCAAACCGAATCGGCTCAGACCTAAACGGCCAGACCCAAACGGCCAGACTGAAACGGCCAGACCCAAACGCCCGGACCGAATTGGGCAGACCGAAAAGTCCTGTTCCGGGCAACCCTATACAAAACTAGTCTAGTTACCTAACATAAAACTGACTTGGTCCAAAATGTTTGAGCCCGGGGTGCCCACGTGCCAAATTCGGCTTGCAACTGGCTATGGTCGGTGCAGATCTGCACGCAGTCGAATCAATCCGCAAGGATATTGATTTCACGCAACTATATGTATTGTCTGTCGTGCAAACTGCAAGCAAATGTTTACGGGTGAGATGCTGGAGGACTAAAACAAAAGCAGAGAAAGCAAGCAAACTGTACACTGAAATGAACAATCAAAACACAGGCTGCGACAAGTAAAAGCTGGAAAACAGCTGCTTTCCGAAACTATCTGATGCCAATTACCGAGCAACGAAAACACAGTTACGAGCAGCGCTGCGGTGACTCAACCAAAGAGGAAGTGGGAAAGCGAGCGGAAAGACAGTCTTAAAGTAAACAGTAAACGTTGGAAAGTGAGGCACAAAAGTCGATAAAATCTCTGATGAGAAAAGGATAAGCAATTGGGCAAACCCAAAAGGAAAAAACTGTACAAAATGAACAGTATTTTTAATGCGTTTTGAGAGACTGAAACTGTCTCTCAAATTTTTCTAAGTCTCTCAAACTACAGCACAACCTCGCTTTACGACAACCACCAAAATGCACTAAAACCTTGGTTTATGACCGTCTCGGTATTAGATAAAGTAGTTGCGGTCTCGTAAAATGTTTTAGTGGTTACCAAGGTCAAACCTCAAAAAACCTGCAAATGAACATTGTAAATTGACAAAAAGGGGGATAACAATCATTTCACACAAGGGAGAATCTCACTTTGATGTCAATTAGTGCGTTTGGTTTGATAAGCCATTTATCTTCGCAGTTATCCAGAAAGTTAAAACTGGGTTGTTCTGCAAAAGTAACAGTGTAAGAGTCATGAATATGTGGTCTATTAAGAATGCCATGAAACATTGAATAGTGCTGCGAAAAGGCCATTTTGTCACTGTTATCACTCTTACCTGGTTTGTTCCAAGCACCTCGGTCCGTTGAATATCTCTTGGAAAATTTATTAGTGCTTGGCCAACATAGTGCTTACGACCTATCACAAAAGTAGCCTCATAAATCCCATGTGTGCGCAAGTCAGGTTTTGTTTCAGGGGAAAGTTTTATTTTTTGTCAGTATTTGTGAAAGAGTTGGGCCCATCGATTGGATGTGTTTTCCATGTAACCACAAAGTGCACAGTGCTTGCAAGACCCTGACGAACCTTCGGTTTTCTTTTCTGTCTTATTTAAAGCAAGGTACTTGTAACTAGTTATTTTTTGTCCAGTTGTGGTCTAATTATGTTAAGTCAAAAAGCTAAATAGCACATGACTAACTTACTTTCTTTTTCACTTATTTTTCGTCAATCACATGCCAATTTAACATACGATTAATTGCAATTCAGTGATTGGTTTCGACATTTCTGGGTTATTACCCGAGCCAAGAAATTACGAGCACAGAGGTAAGTTTCTGTTTATTGGTTTTTATACGCTCGTGTACTGATTTGGATATGAGTGGTAGCAAAGTGCAAACCTCACTTCTCATTCGTCTTTCATTATGGTGGCTCATATTGCTTGTTTGTTCCGTTTACTATCCTGCTTCTAACACGTATGTGAATATCCTCTGATTGCCTATTTAGATTTTAGATAATTCTATTTAAGTCTAAAGCAGAAGTCTCCAAACTTTTTTGCCAGAGGGCTATACATACGCTATTACACAACAGTTCGAGGGCCAGGCATTTTACGTAATGTGCTTGTTTCGGGATAGGTTACATTCTACCAAATCAGCAAATATTGCGTAATGTATTATTTTTTCATTACATACAAACTGTCTTTGCGGCTAGATGAAATGGCTTCGCGGGCCGGATTTGGTCCGCGGGTCGTAGTTTGGAGACCCCTAGTGTCAAGCAGTTTATTTCATTACAAGTTACAATACATTACGCTAACAGTGTAGGCCTATCCAGTGGTCGGCAACGTGTTGTGCATTACACCGGTATACCGGCTTAAAGGTAGGCACATTTTCACCGACCGGCCTTCAAAATGAAGCTCATATATACATCAAAAGTGAAACAACAAATTTTCCATGCATGTAAATTTTATGCCATTCTCTAACAACGCTGAATCAGTGCGAGTCCCAAGCTTTGTTTCGCCGCAACGAGATGGTCCCATCTTGGGGTAGTAGTAGACAATGACACCCGTAATGTATTTCTTACGTCCATTCTGCTTCGTGATATTGTCTCGGTTGCTTTCACTGCAGAAAATCCCGCTTCACAAAGATATTGTTTTGGACATTAATATACTCTCTCTGTGTAGACCAGTAACAAACGTCACGCGGACCAGAGATAGCCGACTCCGGGCCTGGACTTCTGTGATCTAGCCCTTGACACCCAAAACAAAAGTTGACTTGGTGCCGATTTACTGAGGTGGGCAAGAAATATCTTTACCCAAGTCAGTAAAAGACCTGAATAACATAGGCCACTGGGGCGTCAGGTTATGTGCAAGTCTCGGTACTGAATGGCAACAGAAAATCATTTCAGGCTATTCGACTCGTCCATTTAGTCGGACCTGAGAATCACAGTAGCCATTAAGCGATTCACATGAACAGTGCCATAAACAACTTTTTAAAAATATGAGAGGCCTTAAAAGTTGTAAAGAATGGCGCAAACTTAGTCGTAGCACAAACGCACTCAACTAGCAATTATACTATGTTATCTGCTAGTCATGCATGACTGGAATTGATTCCTATTCGGTTGTAGAGAAAAAAAGAAACGTTTCAAAAAGTCGCGGAAGGAAAACTTGTACTTGACTTGGATACACNGAATTCATTGCAAGTCTTTTCTTCTTATCTGTGAGGTGCACAACTGCAATTCCTGTTGCCGGCACTGTAGCTAATTCGCTATCACCCTCAACATATCAATCTGAGCGCCGGTACGTCAATACAAAGATACTAAAAACCGCATACGAGAAGGATTTGTGACTTTTTATTTTGAAGTAATTCAACCAACAAGAATGTTCGCAAAACACTGAAATAATATCAACGGCGATAGAAATACAACAAGGTAACTCGCAATTCAGGCTCGATCGTACGAAGAAGCGGAGAAGTTCACGTGACCATCAAAGAGTGCTCAAAGTGGTGACTGCATTGAGCAAGGCTGCACGGCACTCCGTTCATAATACGCCCATAGACCCGTCCCTTGATCGTATGAAGGCGTGTTCTACACTCAGTGCATCTGGCTGCTTGCCAGTGTGGCGATCTCTACGCTAATAGTTCGGCTGGCATTTGCGCACGAAGCTCTAAAAATATTTTGGACGTTTTCGCTTTTGCTAACGGTTGAACGACGGCACAAACAACGAGTGCATCCAGTAGGCTGCACTGTAATAACGCAACCCCCGGTATGCGAACCCTGGAGCGGAGCCAGCGTTTCGCCAAAACAAGAAACCACGATGACCAACATCAAGGGGAATCGAAGCGCGGATGCGATCAAAATATATAGAAAGCAAGTCATTTTCACCACGCATAACACTCGGAAAGCTCAACCGACGGTCGAATTCTGAAGTACAGACGATAAAAAGTAAAAAGCAAAACGAACAACAACAACAGCGGTATGCTGAAATGAGGCCGAGTAGAAAGCAAAAACCTGGTGAACGCATCCGACGGACGAAAGCAATCAATCGACGGGAACGAACGAAATAAATAGATAAAGCACATGCGGGCGGCAAAGCAAGGGGCACACCTTGTAGAGCTTCGCTACGATCGGTTGCGGTCGACGTAAAAAGAAGCAAAAAAAAAACAACGCGTTCCGTTCGTTTCGGTTTCTTGTGGCAACGTGTTAGCAGTGAAACAAACCTGAAAGCACAAGCTTGTGAAGTGTGGGTTTTTGCGACGTCCGAACGGCAAAACCCGCCCGCTGATTCGATCGTAAACTATTTATGAAACAGCGTGTGTGTTGAGGCAGCAATTGTGACGTGTTTTCGAACCATTCGGAGTTAGATGCAAAGGTGCCGCGGTTCTGTCAACACATTGTTTTGGCGACCGTGGCGTCACACCAGTTTTAACGCAAATTAGGTGCTTGCTGCTACAAACACAGCACGGAGCACATGGTAGGTCCAACGTTACCAAGGTCTAACTATGTCTTTCAAGTTATTTGCGGCGTGCTAGAAATGCAGAATTTACCCAATAAAAGTTCACGCATAACCGTAAATCGCAAATCCGTCAACCGCCACGACTCAGTTTCAAACCCTCGTTGTGATGAAACCAGTGCCAAACTTCTTTGAAGTGAAAGAAATATGTGCTTTCTCTCTCAGTCGTCATTTTCTACGTGCTACATATTTGCTTTAACTTCGAAATTGGGCAGCCTTCTGAAGTAACCAAACGTCGATTCGAAAAATGAATGCACATCAAGCACAGCCGCTTTGGTTTCAAAACAACTTTTACCGATCACAAAACAGGCGACAAAGATATGAAAACTTAGCTCGCAGGCTTGCGGTGGTAATAGTAATGGTGGTGGATGTGCTGATGGCGTTGAATGACAACTGTCGGTTTTGACTCTTCGCTCGCCTGCGATGATGTTGAAGCATTAGGAATGGCGCAAGTGGCTCCCGGCGGTAAACTGTTGGCCCTCAAGTATCCGTGGCTAAATTTGCGCGACGATGGCAAGTTACTGGCGGACTTTTTTCGAGTTTTTGTCAATTTTTTACGCGCATTAGAACTTTGACAGCTCGTGCTTCGGAAGCCTGACGAGGACGGAAATGTCCGCGGCGGCGACAAAGTCCAGCACATGCGGCAGCTGTCAACACCGACCCGCTCGTCGTGACGTTGCGCACTGTTCCCGAGTGGTACCGGAAGGGTGGCGACCTTTGCGCGCAAGGAATGTCTACGTTGTAGCGACACGCACTGTTCCGCTTCTAATTCCATGCGTTTTTCATCCACACTGTACGTTTCTTCGGCAACTTTACTGCCGAGTGGGTCAAAAATTTGCGACAAGTGTCCCGTGGCCAGGTCCTTTTCGCTAAGAACCGCACCGTCGTCATCTCCGCTGTACTCCGAATCGGTATCGGAGCTTGAGGTGCTTGACGTGGTGTTATTTCTGCTCTCATCACGCTGGCCTTTAGTGATCTCGGCCTCGCGAGCAGAATCCCGTTGAAGAGCGCTCAGTCGCAAATACATAGCCTCCTGAAAGCGCTGGTCAAACGGGGACTGGTAACGATGTCGATTGCCACCACGGCGGCAACGACTGCAGCGTCTTGACGTACAGGAACGATGACTGTGGTCACGTGACCGCGGCGTGACTTCATGTTTAACCGGCCTATTGCAACTTCGCGGTGACACAGGACTACGGACAGCATTTGCGGGTTTCGACTCCGACGCCTTGGCAACCTTGCTGTCTTCCATGCCTGGAATTAGGTCGTAGTGCCGTTGCCGGTCGACGTTTTCGTTACACGTGATTGACCTGCTGTCTTTTGACGTTGAACGTTGTGCGCTGCACCTCCTGCAAACATTGAACAAACATTACGTGCGTTCTTTCCATACAGTTTGACTCTCACTTTCGCGCAACGTGGAAAAGTCTCCTTCACAAGCGGAACAACCGTTTCAAAATGGCATGGTTTGCAAATGACATTAAAGCTATAACACTCCATTAAGCTGCCCCCACTGACGCATTCATGATATACAGCATGCACCGTTGATTATACTCACGGGCTCCACAGTACAACCTATACATAATACAACCGGTCTTTTCGAGTTTTCCACTGATAACGTGCGGTCTGCGCGGTCTCCAAACCTAGCGCCTTTGCGTAATGTTCAAACCATCAGGGCGAATGCAACAAAACAACACACGTTTATCACCGTATTTTGCGGTCCTCGTGAACTGCGAAGGACTCCCGCAAAAGCGATTGGATGTGCGATACCGGTGTGCAGTACAATGTTACTCCATTAAAGTAGCAGCTCCGCAGACACCAGTCACTTCAAGAACATTTTCGCGATTTACAAGCCATCCTAACACAGCAACAAACGACGTATGGCGTACTAGATCGCAAAATTTTATTAAATCGAAGGGAACCTATCCACAACACAGTTTTTACGCAAACTAATCAAAATTTGACTACACACTTGTTTTGCAGGTAAAGCTTCCCAGAACAAGTTGGCCACGCAGTTTTATTGTTAAACTTCCGCAAAACTCCACGTTTATTTTGCTATGGCTACGAAGAGGTGAGTATGTGCGGTAACACAAAAGAGCACCATGAAGAGCGTCATGATTGCCGTTTTGCGCGACCGCTGTTGCAGCAACGCAAAGCTGCTGCAAATCAAGATTAGTTCGTCAATCAACCTATGTTAGCAAAGGTCAGTCACTCCGACAAACACCATGTTCATTATACGCGGAGGCAAAATTCTGAGGCTCGCTTTGAGGCAACTGATTTGAACACGACATGAAAGCAACAAGGCTTAGCAAACGGAATCCGGGCAGCGATATCAAAGTTGACCGAATCGTTGGCCAAAGCGCAACCTCGGGTGTTTACCGGATTGCCTATGCGGGATGAAAATGCCGGACTGCGCGCGATAATCATCAAAAACAATATTTGTCTTCCACGTCACAAAAACGATTTCGCCTTTGATGCTTGCGCCTAACGAGAGAATAAGCAATGTCAAAGCGATCAGATGCGCAGCGCTCCTGACAACTACCGGCAATGCGATATATGAAGGGCTCGAATTACAGCGCTTTGAACTCCAGTAATTCAGTGCTGGCGATAAGGTGGGGCAATCACACTTTTGGCTAAGAGCACAAACGCATTGGTAAGTGAAAGGGGATCGACGGACCTATCAGATTGCTTGACCCGAGGCGCGGTTAATCAAAAGCTGAACAAGAACACAGCGCGACACTCCTGAACAAACTAACTTTTTCTGGTCTGACGTCACGAAAACCCAAAAACGCATGTTGAAAAAAACAAGCGATTATCGGCAGCAAAGAAAAATTATTTTCCAGTTGCGATGCACCTGATTACGCAATTGCGATCCGCACTTGCGGTTCGTTCGCATTAACAAGAAATCAGGCAGCTTGGACTGCGATTCGTTTGAAGCTGTTCACCGATCGCGAAAGCACGACAGCTTTCCTTTTGACTCAAGGATGACGCAATACGCTCAAACACTTCATCTGGCTGCGCAAGAGCTGCCGAGCGCTTTGACGTGAATCGCGTCGTGTTTTTTTACAAGAAAGAAACACGCGAAAGACTGGAGAAGCGGCAGCTTGCCTTTCGCTCGACATTGATCCCTTTCACCCCGAGAGACCCAGGACGATCACTTCAGCTTTACCATCTGAGTATGCCTTTGCTGACTTGTTAGCAGTTATGCTACTAACTCTCGGATGGCAGCGCGGTCAAACTTGGCAGCCCCGCGGGATTACTGGTCGCACAGTATCTTTTTCCAAGGCAGCATGAGCTTCAGAAGGGGCGCAGACAGATGCACGACCCTCGAAAGGAAACCGGCCGCAACAAGCTGTTCGCGCGGTAATGCGAATGTAATGGATCAAGCAAAACCAACTTCTACCACGGCACGTTATGGGATGTTCTTCGCAAGGACAGTGCAAGGTGTATCGCGCTATGCATTATCGAAAGTGCGCAACCTTACCCCACCTTTCTCAATACAAACGTGTTACCGATTTTAACCAACCAACCGGCATAGTTTACTCACCTTCTTTCGTGGCAGGATTGACATTTTTCGGGCGCATTTCTATCACCGTCTTTTGACGCGCTGATCAGAGCAGCTGAAGTTGTCAGATCATCTTCGTTTGCTATCCTCTTACCGGAGGCGGTTTCTGGAGTGACGGATAATGTGACACGCACAAACTTCTTTTTGTCGGTGTACTTTCCCATTTCACTGTCGACTGCGTTGCGTATCGACAACATCAATCGGCGAATTTCCTGCATGGAAAGAGGCAGCAAATTCATGGGATGTCTATCGCAATGCAGCTTTCTGGGAACAAGAAGCTAACAACAAGAAGCTGCCGTACACAAGGTATTCAAAGAGGTCGCGCGGAGAAACGATAGATTTGTACAATCATGCATGTTCAATTTCATCCCTGAAAACGTATGATTTTTCTGCAGAACCTTTGCTCTTAATAAAACAGGTGTGCAAAGAAGTCTAAATATTGTTTTTGCAAATTATTATTTGCGGACTTTGTTACAGAGCACCGAATCATCCATTATTTTTGTCGATGAACACCTTGGATGCGATAGTGGCAACCAGTTCGCCAACAGTGTAAACCGCGTCTGGCACGGTTACCATTTGCTGCATTCGTGAACTGAAACAATTGGACAAAAATCCTGCATGGCAAAAGCCATAACACTTACGCTTTTGCGTTTCAAATCCGCTTTTCATAAGTCACATTTACAAGTAGAGAAAATGGTTTTTGCTTGAAACGTTAACTGCCGGAACGGCATTGCGCCGTACCGGAAGAGTTTTCAGCGGAGATATGGAGAGTAAGCCATACAGAAAAGCGCTTAAAGCCAGAGAAGCGTTTACCACAAGCCTGCCACACCGAACAAAGCCCCGGGAGTTGCCGCCGCCACCACGGGCAGTATTGCCAGGAGGACAGTCTTAGCAACTGTCGCCCGCGCCATCGTGGGGAAGCCTGCCGAATCCGATTTCGCATTAGATCGTAAACAGGTCGATGTTTGCGAAACAAACGGCGATGAGCTCTGAAGTTTACCGACCAACCTAAAATGCGCGACCGGCACTCTATGCATTTTTTTCAATGCCGCGATCAGCGCTAGGGAGGAAATATCGTAAGCGCGCACAATCGAATCAGCGTAGCGTAGTAAAGGAGTGACAGAATGTGTTTTCGTGTTTTGTACCTTCAGCATAACAAGCTGAAACAAAGAAAGACCGGTCTTGTTTCGCAACAGCCTCAACTCGTCTAAACGCGAAACGTGTGAAAAGTGAAAACTGTCGCATTCTTGCCCATTGCTAAAGCCTATCAAAAATTCACGCAACCCACAGGGCTGTATCGGTGAAGATATGAGGTTTACAATCGGAAAAAGTGACCCTTTAGCACCGCAACCTGCGGCAAGCAGTGGCATCCAAGTAATTTCATTCATGCTACATGTCGAAAACCAGAGTTCAAACTTTCCTTTAAATCTAGTAAAACAGCGAGGGTGGCTACGACAAAAAAGATTTTAGAGCATTTCGCACCGCCATTCAACTTGCAAATGTATGTAACCAGAAAGTACTGCGCGGTATGCCCGGAAGCCCGACAGTTGACTGCAACGGCTGAAATTCAAGCATGAGCACACGGGTTAATGACGCTTTGCCGATGAACATTACTCACAATTACAAGAGGCCGGTCGCTTCTTTGTCAGCACGATTAAAGCAGCCCGTTTCACACCGCGCGTAACAGGGCTCATCTTCGGCCCGATTATCCTTCATTATGGCCGATTTGCGAGTTAAAAAATTGCACGCGGCCACAACGGAGTTGCCTTTGTTGTCCGGGATTTGTCCTCTCAACGACGTCTTTATATAAAATTAGGAAACGGAGCGCGACGGCTGGTGAGTGTTCAAAGGCAAGCACCACTGCGCCGACGGAGAAAAATTTCTACTTCGCTTCTTCAGCGGAAACGGTTGCGTCAGTTTCAGATTGTTGCGACCGAAGGTGCGCAAACTGTCCACGGATCGGATCCTCAAGTTATTTCACTCATTAAAAAACGTGCGCTGTCGATTTAAGGAGCCGATCACGTTCCTCATTTTCGTCCTGTTTAACGGAGCATACGCTCGCAGTTACAGCGGTCTGATCAAAGGTACGAGAGACCGTTTGTAAGTCTTGTCGTTTCTCAACACCACAAGTTTCCGCGCCTCACGAGAAGTGACCAATCGGTTTTTCAGGATTTTCTTTGTTTTCATTTTTTTCAGTCGACCACTTCCATATTCTTATCAATTGTTTTTTCAATTTTTGTCGTTAATCAACAATTTTTTGAAAGTTGAAACAGAAAAAGACTGAACTGCGAACATTTTGGCAAAAACCATGTATCAGCAAAAAATGTATATCCTGCAGCAACAAAATACCAAAAAATTATCACATCACATAATACGGCTTATCATAGAGGCCTTAATGCAATGTACAGCAGTACCAGCTAACTTTTAAAAACTACTTCGTTTAATTTAAAAGAATTTGCATCGAACCACGTTATTTCCCTACAAAAGAAAATGCCAGCAACTTCGCGGAGCCGAGTGCGTGTGGCGAAAATCGCTCTCGTAAGAAATGGAAAAACCACTCAATGGAGTGAAACGAGTGTTTGATCAGACAGAATCAAAATTATTCCTTTATTGACCTCATTACAAAAAAATTCGACCGGTGGTAAGTATCGACATGTGCCCTTTTTAAAAAGGAGTGTGCTTACGCTGTTTTCCCCAGCAATCTTATTAACCTGGTTCAAGCGAAATCTCAAACAACCTCAATATGAAAAGCTGCAAACAAACAATGAAAAAACAATCGTCAAAAAATTCTGAAACTGGATTCCTACGCGCAGGATCAGTAACAAACTCTGTAATTGTAACGTGGACACGGCAGTCGACTCGCGCCAGCGCTTCAGTTTATAGAACAAGCAATTTCAACTACAAAAACACAGTTACTACGAATGACAGCTGACATCAAACAGCCAATTACGAGCGCTGATTCAGCAGTGACGACAATCGGCCGCAGGAGAACAGCGACATCAATGGGCGATTGAGCAAAATACAATCCTCGTGGTCTTGAGGCGGACCGTGACAGCACGTCACACGACAAGCCATCGAGTCAAATTTAGACAGTTTATTACAGCATAGCGGTGGGTTCATCCTAGCAACGCTGCCAGCTACACTCATTAATGAAACACAGACTGGCCGTCAAAGAGACATTTGCATGAAGCGGTCACGCAAAAAGTGAAACATAAGTGAAAACTGTCGGTCCCTTTTCATATTACCCCAAGAAAATAACGGTTTAGTAAGATCTGCGAGCAGAATAAGCGTTTTGATCATCGAAATAGACGAGCGATTCATTAAATTTTGCATGATCGACGAATTCTCACCACTTCAAGCCAGGTAAGCGAAAGCTGCAGTTTGGGAGTGCGCGGCTGCCCTCGCTATATTGCACACACTTCATACATTCTAATTCTTGCAAAAGTCTATTGACGATTTTCTACTTGCACGTAATGGAAGCCTAAAACGGGCAACATAAACAAAACGTTGGGCATCTCGCGCAAATTATTTGCAACGGTGACGCTTCCGAAATTTCTGTGTTCACAAATCAAGGAACTCGTAAAAATCAACGGCAGGCCAGCAGCAAATCATCTGGCAACATGGCATATTTTCCGCTGTAATGGATCTCGACTCGACCACCCGGGTGGCGCGAAAGACTTAAAGACAGTGAAATAAAAACAGACCTAACAACGACATCCCGACTGGTGAAACATCAATCTCCTGATAACCACCGACCAATTTTTCAAATCGTGAGAACGGTTTACGGCGCGATCGCAAAACTCACCTCATCACGTGACCATCCCACTCCTTTTGCGTCGTCGCCGGAAAAGGATATCGTCCACTCGTTATCGCCCTGTTGAATAGATACAGCCCAGCATGACTACAAAGCCCGAAAAATACCAATGCGTAGATAAATGCCACCCTTGCAACAGCAACCGAATCAGTCAAAGCGAACAGCAAGTCACGTTTCAGCGGCCAGGGTGGAAAGACCTAACCAGTTACGGTGAAGTATGAAACTGACAACGCTAGCGCGAGGTAAGAAATCGCCCACAACGCGACAACTTACGCTTTATGCAGATGCGCTAACCTTACCTCAGCACTGACGTTCGCACGAAGCGGAGGATTGTGATTGGACGAATATCGTTGGCAGCTGTCGCATATCGCCGGTGTCGACATTGGAGGAAGGTTAACTGCAAAAAAATTTACTTGTTACGTGATTTCGTTGATACTACATGGTGCCACAGCACAAATAGCTCATTGCGATGACACTGCTCACGAAAAAATTGCGGAAAAAGTAGCCTTGTTGTGAGCGCGAGGAAGGATTACAGCGTGTGCAGCGCAAACAGTTTCTTCTACAAGAGCACTTTCATCTGCGGCTCGCGGTCTGCTGTCGCAACAGATGAAACGAGTGCCAAGACGCGCACCTGGTAAAATCCAAACCGCGAAAAGCGGTACTGGAGGCTCGAAGATCAAGTGCATTTAAACTTTTGGCATCAATTAAACTTCGTCAATAATGTGACGCCTCTGCGCTTTACCGCCCCGCGCTATGCAGAAGGACTAAAAAGTGTTGCAACATCGAAATGTCGCTAGATCTTCCCGAAACAGATTACAACGCAAATCGAGTTCAACAGGTTGGTCCGCAACAAAGAATTAAAATGAATAAGGGAGGGAGGGTTGAAGAAAGTCAGCAACAACTAATCCCATGGCCACGTCACAATTCAGCAGACAAAACGTGGCCCACATGGCGGCATGACGTAACCGAAGCTGAATGCACTTAGCCACAGCGAAGAGCAACAATCTGTTCTTTGCTGCTGAGAAATCCACGCAATCGATCAGTTTGACACGATCAAGGCGTTGTCCTAAACTCCGCTAATCCAGAAGTCAGCGCTTTTGTCAAGCTGCAGCAATAAACACTATGCTTGCATGGGACCTGGGTATAAGCTCTGCAAGGTCGCACCAGCATGTCACTAACTGAAGAGAGCAACACTACAGCTGCAGCCCAGTGCTTTAAGGGGCACAAGAATCGAACCTAACAAAGTTTCGTGCAACATCTTAATTGGTTTCTAAGATAAATACCTCATGTTCAACACCGAGGCGAGACGCTTGTAACTTGCTGTTTCTACAAATCAGCGTTTTGATGGCACTACGCCCTTATCATTGGCATCGAAGCTTCGAATTACGTGGTCCGAACGCTTGAGAAGACTACTTTTCTCGAATGAAAACGGCATCATACTTTCGCAACGAGCGCTGCTATCCCACGAAACAAAGACGTGAAATAACAGGAAAATATACTCTTTTTCTTTATTTTTTTGGAAACACAAAATCCTCCTCATACATATTCTCAAATCTTTCACCTACCAGGGTATAATAGTGTCACTTCCTTTAGGTGACAATAATCCACACGAAACCTTCAAGTATGATTTATGCATTTACTGTAACTTCAAAGCAAACGTTAACCATTTGTCCTTTACTGAATTTTAATTCACGCAAGATGATGCTTTTCGTTTTATTGTCGCTTCATCCGCCGTTCGAAAAAAATCTTTGGCTTGAAAAAGAAATTTGACAAACTACAGCGATAGTTTGCGACACGTTGCATCTAAATCACATTTTCGTAACCCCGTTTTAACACAATGCTGTCGTTGTGGTCTGTCATACAATTTGGCACTACCTTCGAGTTAAAGTTGATTCTGATTTTCAAAATGATCGTTCAACGACATGTCATCAGCCGTTTTGGGGTTTTCACAGTCGCAACGAGTGAGCAGTCAAACAATACCGCCATTCCATTTTAAGAAAACAGAGGGATATTCCCTTAGGATAAACAATCTTAGAAATCCAGCAAGGTCTCGTGGTACTGGCAATACGCAGTGTCTTCAAACGGAATCAAACGCAAGGCAAAACTTCAGCCGCCGAAAGTACTCGCAAAATTCACCGGTGAAGTGAAGGGCTCGTGAGCGTCGAGAGCCAGGTGTTCAGGATGTCCGTCAGGAATCATCCTACGCTATGTGAAGCTTCAACCGACAACGATTAGGCATTAAACTTATCACACTTTATACGTTCACCAGCCGTGGACAGGTTCGGAACTAGGTTACACGTCACATGCTGCCCAAAAAGCTTAAGAAAAGCCTGATCCGATGTAACATGCTTTTGGATAACAAATGAGCTTCGTTTCCAACGGCTCTGCAACTTCGAATGTGGTCGTTAGCTACTTTGGCGCCCTAGAACGTAACAGAATAACAACCGATGACAAAGGATGTGATGGTTTTAGGTGTGTACAGTGACTACGACAACCGCGTTTCTCAAATCAATGCCCAAGCGTTGCTCGTTAAAACGCTTAGCTCAATGCGACGGTTGAACAACAGCTAAGCTTAACCCAAAAAACACAAGCCTGCAACAAAGTTGAGGCAGTTTGGACGGTTGAATATGGTAAGGCAATTGCCCACGCATAACTGCAGCAAATGTCACGGTCTGGATACAACACAACGATCAAAAATCATTCAAAGCAACTCCAGGTCTGACCAGAAGCCCTTTACCGTAATGTGATGAGCTCTAGTGACTACGCACATCTTCAACCTAGGTTTGTTTGAACGTGAGCATGCTATTTCATACAAATTCGAGACGAAGCAGGAATTTGGCACGGCAGCGCTGTGGGTCAGAACGCAACAAGCCGATCACGAAGCTACGATTCGGGAGCGCACGAATTGCAAACACCCCTATTTTTGCTGTCCATTGCTTGGTCAATTATCCTTCCCATGTCAGTCATTGGCTCTTCAAGATGAATCTGTTTGCAGAAAGTGTTGGTTCAACTACGAGCCTTCACAAACGTTCCGCCAAAAGTTGGGTGTTACTGCTTCATAAACATTTTTTCCGACTTGGTTGAAGAATTCTAATGGTTTGGAGACCTAACGTTCAGGTGGCAATAGGAAGATCGAATGTAAGAAAGCTCTCGTTCGCTTATGAAATCGATTTTTCTGGGGAGCTTTGCTGTGTCGTCAGGATAGCTTTCCGTTTCCGACAACCACTTGTGCACAGTCGATACCAAGCGAATGTTCAAACTTCAAGGAACGCCATTATATTTCTTTGCAAAAGGAAGCGTCTAGTTATCTCAAGGCAAATGAACAGAAATTTATACCAGCGATAATCCGAACGTGCCGATCACAAGCGACATTTGCAAAGACGAAGCAGCGGCAGTTTGTGTGCGTTGATGCACTTGTATTTGCGCTGAGCTAGGTCCAAATCAGAACGCTTTCTAGAATTCCAGTCATACCAATCACTTCATTACCCAGAAAATTCTAAAAAACACGGCGTCAATACTTTTCGAAATTATTTCGAAGCAACATGACCGCCAGATAACTCAGTAACGACGTAGTCATCCTGGTAAGCCACTTCACGTACAATGCACGTCCTTGCCACGCCTATCGCGTATATTCTCCGTCAGGCAAGTTTCGTCACGACTGCAATTGTCGCGAACCAATCGCAACATTACTTAAAAGTCCATTCCAGCCACACTGCCAAGCAACGCTGCGCCTTGAACAGTCACCCCTTACTGAAATCAAATCGAACTTTCAGAAAGCGTATTTCCTGTTTGCGTAGCATTTCAGCAGGGTGGCCCAAGTTACGTGGGTGCGTCCCGACGCAGTGAGATTCCCGGCAGCATGATCTCGAGTATGTTTTCGGCGGTGGGGCAAAAGTGACGTCAACGTACCTCTCACGTCGCACGCAATATTTTTACACTTAGCTCATGACGGCCCATCAGTGCATCATTAAGGAAGACATCTAAAGATGAGTTGAGAGACGCACATGAAACATTTTTGGGCGGTTAGATGCTGGAATGCATAAGATAAACGCTCTTATCTGATACCCTGAAGCTCCAAGCAATATTTATAACCAAAAGGGGATATCCTTCTTTCGCAACTATCCAAAAAAGCGATAGACATATGTCCAAATCCCCAAATTAAGACAACAAGCAACTTCGCCCGATACTTGGCTTAAAATTGTGTTCCTGCGGCCATGCATACCGTAAATCGCCGATCGTAGTGCGCCATCACGAACCAACAATGTACTTTGGGAAATCCACTTAATTTCCACGTAAAGATTTTACTTAAAACGCAATTAAAATTTTGAATTTGGCATGTATCTTTGAAATCTTCCCTCATCCCCTGCAAAAATATACGGACCTGTTCTTTCACACTTTTGCAGTTACGATGGCTGTGTTGCTGAGATACGGCGTGGCGCTGGAGACAAACGGTTGTTTACCATCCTAGCATCAAAAAATTCCCTACAGTGCGCGCCTCACAATGAGGCGCCGAAAATGCGCTGACCGCATCCATTTCGCCGTTGCGCAGTGCACGCTCTTGTGCAAGAAAATCGTGTCAAGCCGCCTGAAGTGCACACCTACGGCGAACGCCAGCAGAAGGGCGCCTACGTGAGCCACAATCATTGCCAACCAACAAGAACACTGTTCAAATAACCGTTCACCAAACAATGTCGGCGCCCGCTTTCATGTGACTTACCTCGCAGGTTTTCGCAAACGTCGTTTGAGCGAATTGGCGACATGCTCAACAAGGAAGGTCGCTCACTCGGCAACGAAACTGGAGTTGCCAGTTCCTGCAAAGGCAGCAACAAAATGGCGGTTATGCGCAGTGCAATACAAGACGAGTGTTGATAAAATGTTTTATGTTCAAGCGGGATAGATTAAGAGATGAGAGCAACTCGAATGACCGGCAGGATTTCAATGAGGTGCAGTTTAATGAAAAAGCGCTGTATTGTCCAACTGGAAGAATAACAAGAAAACAGTCACTGAAATTTCGATACGGAACTCGGGATAGAAAATTCTGGCGAAACTCCTCAAGCGCGGTAAGGCAACGAAACTGAGACATTGCTTCGCGCAAATTAAATCACTGCAAGTTACAATCGTTTGAACTGACGTAGACCACGCCACGGAAACTACCGCTGAACAGTAGTTTTAAACGCGCTGCGAAACGCCGCATTGGGATTATCCGGAGTGAACAGTCTCCGTTCCATCAGTCAAATGGTTATCATCACCAGTCTTAACCATCACCAACGAATTGGATCTTTTTCAGCCCAATCCAACTCGTCTAGATTATTATAAAATAAAATTTCACCGCAAAACAAGTCCGTTCTACGGCAACGTTCGACCATTGAACTCATCTTGACCTCACCTGCCACTGCCTTCAATTCGTTCAGTAGGAACGCCAAGGCAAGAATTTTTGAGAGAAAATTTTTGTCAGCAACGCGAGCAATGCTGCAATTTTTGCCGCATATCGGCGTTTTATGTGGAACATCACGTGACAACAAAAAGACGTAGAGCTCAGGTGCGTATGCACCGAAAATACAGAACGGGCAACCACGACAAACATAATTAACACGCTGAAATGACAAAGAGGTTTTGGCAAAACTGTAACAGTTTCGTGCTCAGTGGGTCTGCACCCCCTTTTGCTGCACCAATCTAATGTCCCGTTGCTGATCGGTGGCAGACTAAAGCGCATTCAACTGAGCATTTAACGTATGATTACTATACATCACGATCGGTAGCATGAAACCAAATGCTCCACAGCAAAATATAATTAGATGTTTCCACAATACAAAATATCTATAAACTGTGGGACGCAAGAAAATTGTACTCAGCGAGGAAGCACGCATTGTAGTTGACGTAGCGATTGATTGTAAGTTTGGCCATAGTCATTCACTAAAAATGTTTTAGCAGATGTTCTTGCAAAGCACAAACAGTGCATCTAGTTTTCGTTAACCAGGAGCTTGACACAACCCAAAATTTCAGAAGACATGGAAACTGCGTAACAGTTGCGGGATTTGGACGGAAACGCTAGTATTCGACCACAATCATATTTACAACCCACCAGGAATCGTGTACCCAGTGCAAATGCCGTGTAAAAGTCATTTTTACAAAGAAATGTTTCGCAAATGTACGAAACTGTACAATAGTTTGGACCTGATGGGTGGGCTCAATGAGACAGAATGCCTGAAATCCTTGGTCTTGAGAAAATGCTCTGTTAATGCGCTACCAGACCACACAGAGTGTTACTTTGAGTGAAGTGGCACTCTGGAATGGTACCTATCACAAGCATGCACGCAAACTTGGCTCGATTAGAAAACGTTTCGGACAACTGATAGCTCTTGAGTTAAGCTCGGAAATATTAGCATTTGTGATTCTACTCAAAAAANTTTGACTTGGGGAAATGCTGAACATATACAGCTTTCGAGCTAATTGGGCAAACAATTAGGTCATCTCAACAAGAGATCGACACGTATAACACGAACTTCTCAATTGCCCGTGCTTTGCTTTGTTCACGCCGCTCGATACGGATGGCAGAGCATTTCCGCGGCCCCGGCACAAAAGAAAAAACATTTTTAACAACCAACCGATCACATGGAATTACGCACAAAAGGCAACCAACATCAAAGTTTTCCCGCATTGTAGTGATTCACTCGTTGAGTAACCGAAAACGAGAGGGCTGGACAAGTGATCTCCCTTTCTGTAACAGTCAGCTATTAACAGCTTAAATGCCAACCACCTGCTGGCTTTATCAGTCAAGAGGTTTTACATCAGAGAATCGCGACATGCAGTCTGACAATAAGAGCAATACAAGCTATGGTCGAAATTGCGCTTCACTCGGCGCGCTGAATTGATGCAGATGTCAAAAAACAGTAGCCAGCATTACAAAACCGAATTACGAGAACAAAAAAGGTTTTAATTCGTGTAATATTGCACTTTTTCAGTATGTATACAGCGGCTGCAACGTCAGTAAGAGGCGAGCCAAGAGAAGAAATGAAAGTAATACAATTTCAAATCGAGAAACATACATATAAAGAGCAATAATTATATAAGCAAATGTCCTGCTGTGGTTTGCCAGGTTTCCATCTCGTGTAACTAGTTTTCGGACCCCTCCCACTGAGAACCTTTCATCAAACACAACTATGTACAGTATTTTAATTCCTAAAAAATAACTCATATAGAGCTGGATCTCCAGCAGACAGTCATATAACCAAAAGAGATTATTAACAGAGCGCAGATGTTTTCAGACAGAAAAACGTAAGTGTTTCCGTAGAAAGCTAAGTACACCCATGATGGTTCTTTATTCTGTGTTGGTGAATAGTAATCGACATTTGTTTGTTCCGGGGAATAGCACAGATCGGACCACGAAAAGCAGCGGCTATTTGCACGCACTGGTCGGACAAAATAATAAAACAATGGTAAATACCATGTTGCTACGACAAACAAACTATTGTTTCCGAATTATTTGAAGTCCACGCACCCGTACGCAGTGTTGTTATTAGTCTCCTTGATTCAAAAAGTACCCGACAAAAGCTTGAAAGCGGCCGCCGGGTACAAACCGCTATGTGTAGCCGTCGTGCCACGCAAAGACCGTGTTCGGGGAGGTAGTGTTGCTACTGTAAACACAGGATCGATACGTGCAAGGCTGATAACCGTGTCTAGCTCGAGGCACCCAACTACATCAGCGTGTCATATCTTTTATGACACAAGGTTTTTCAAAGAACACCATGATTTTTGAATGGTTGCTTTCTATCAGGTCAATTGGGCAGCCCGATAAAGGTTTGAAACTGAGCACCACAAAGAATCAAATTATGCGGGTGGATCACACTACCAACGATTGTTGGGTGGTTGTGTCCAGTCCGGAACAGCGGTACACTTGTTCAAAAAAGGCTACTATCAACCTTTCATCTATACATAATGCTCACGCTCTTGTAGCAAGCGCCAGGTAGCTCACGCTCTTGCAACAAGCAACTCTGAACTTCTCCGTTCGCAAAATATAAAAACCTGTAAACTGACTTACACTTTCACAACGCACTCTAAGAAACCAGGTTAGATGGTCAGTAGCTCAACCACCGTTTCCACTTACCCCGGCCAAAGCTATTTTGTGCCCTGAACAAAAGTGACTCAAAGCCATTCAAAGCAGCAGGTGAAACGGTCAGAATTTTTTGTTAAGCAGCGCTCTCCCATAAAACGTCTCGCAATATTAACCGTCTGTTCCAAAAGCTTATTCCAAAGCATTTATCCAGACAGCAGCTAATCTTCTCGATTTGTTAAAAGCATTACAGGGAAAAGAGTTTCTTTCTGCTACGAACACGGACATATTTATTAAAAATCATTTTTTTTTTCATAATAATTAATTCATCTACATGCTTTTTGTCTTAAATGTATGGCGTCCAATTTTGATATGGCAGACTATCAAAATCTTTACCATCTAGTGGTCTACCGGGGACTTTATGAAGAGCTACAGCATCATAAGTGATATCTACACCACCAAAATTTCTGTCATCTGTGGGGACTTGCTATAAAAGCCTGTGACGAAATAAATTAAGAAGTCAAACAAGACAAAGGCTGACATTTTAACACATCCCCTGGGGTGTGCGTCAATTTTTAAGTTTTCAACATCAGGTACCGTTAAAAATCGTTCAGCTATGCACTTGCCTGTTGCGCGCGCACCGGAGAAAGCACACTACAGTAGAAACGAAATCCAGAAATTGTAATTTACTATTGAAAATGGGATATTTTCTGGTTAATCACGCGCAAATCAATATGTTTACATGCCCTACATTGTCCGAACAAACGACACAGAAGTACGTGGCGTTCAACAAAAGACTTGATGGTAGCAACGAGTGGCACAGCTTGCGGAAACAGTGCGACAACTGACACTTTCGCAAAAGATGGACAGCCATGCTTATGGCTAGTGATAACTTCATAACCCGAACACATTTTTAATGAAAATATTGCTGCTTCAAATCGTTTCACCAGCATTTACAACGTTTTTAGCAAGTCAGTGGGTGTAACAGTGTGAAGCGAACGCAAAGAAATAGAGGACACCTTAGCGACCACGCTACTGGATCGCCAAGCAGTCCAATTTCCAACAATGGCAGCCCCGGTTCTATCATTTTCGTTAGCCACATTAAACTGATTTGGACGGAGTGCAGAGAATGCATCACGAAATGTCTCGTAGTTAAGGCAACGGGGCATCTAATCCAATTGCCAACGGCAAATACAATGAGGGTTGAAAAACGTCGGAGAAACACTTTGAAACGCTGTTTTACGACAAAACTAAAACCCCGAAGCACAGAGCAACAAGCGCACTGGTGTGACCCTGGGTGCTGTGGTCAACAAAACGGAAAGGAATGCAGTGAGCACACAAGCGCGGTGAAGCCAGAAAGGGCTTTCGCTCGGCGATCGTCGTCTGCGCTTTTGAAAACGCGACGATCGCGTGCAACGGTAAGCTGTCCTAAACCGGTGTAGAGCAGCACAAAAAGGCAGCAAGCGTCCGGTCCTGCGGAGGCGCCGAAAAAATGGCAGCTATTAGGGTTCAAGCGAGCAAAACCTAATTGTCGAAGTACTAGCAGGGGCACGCAAATACGCCGTTGAGCCAGACTGACAAGGTGCTCTGAGCCTTTCCGTTCCGTTGGTCAAGCGCATATACACGTGTTTGCTCAAGCCCTGTGATCTGCGCTACTTACGCAAACGAAGGGAAGCCGCAACCAGCTAACGCGACTGACTGTCGAAAAGTACCAGACAAGCGATTACGCCACATTTATAGAGTAAGAAATCGAACGTCGGGACCNAAGCACACAGGGATCGCTGCTATACCATCAACGTTGCAAGAATCACTTTTACAGAAACAATATCGTCTTAGTGAACAGCTGCATTTGGACAATGTCGAAGAACTGTATGGCACTGTCATGTAGCGCAGTTTAAGCCAACAAACTTTAAGGTTTACTTCCCTTATCACTATCACAAGCTAATAATAACGTTTGCAAACAAAACTTTCAAAATGAAATGTCGCAGCAAAACAGAGTGCGGACTCTGTTCTTCTAAGTGTTGTAACAAATGTTTCCGGCCAGAAAAAAAACATCCAAATTTTGTCAATGCCGATATAAGTCATACCAAGGATTGGGCAGGCTGTTTCCAAAACCAGTCAGATCATTTTCGTATGTTTTTCTAATTCTCCCAACAAGTGCTTCTGCTTTTCTTAGGGAAAACGTTGAAGTTTTATAAGCATAATAGCATATCTTTAGTGAAAAGCTCCAAAATTTCTCACGTGGGTAAACACGCTAGCACGGAAAAGGCCGTTTCGTCTAATCTCCAATGAATGCCAGCAAGCTGCTAGCGGCAAACAACGATGACTTCAAAGGTTCTCAACACTCGGCATCCCCAGAATCATGTCTTGATTGCATGTATGGGGTTAAAACTCGTGACATGCGCCAACGCCCTTCTCTTCGGTGCAAACAAGTACAGAACCATACCACCACTCGTCGTTCTGCCGCCAACACCGGGAAGATAAGCAAGCGAGCAATCCATTTTTACTACCGATCCGGTCCTAAGCAAGTATATGAATGACACGCTAGACACTGCAGCGCATTCCCGCTTTGATAACGATGGAACGGGTGGCATGCTATGTGTGGATGGCAAGAAAAGTGGCATCAGTGCCCAGCGGCACACGAAGCACTATCGTGCGCAAACACAGATTATTGCTTTAGCAATCCTACCAGATTACGCCGGGGTGTTTTTACAAACGAACTTTGGCAGCGAAACCTGACATTGCTGTGAAAACAACAAAAATATTTGTTGCATTATGCGCTGCATGTACATCAAATTTTAAAACATAAAAAGTTCAACCTTATGCGCAACAAATTTGATGCAACTAACTTTTACAACACAGGGTGCTCGCTAAAGCATCTTCTGATGCAGACAATCAAGAACTGCCACGAAATCCGAGCATTACACCGTGCCAGGCAGAAATATAGTGCATGCGAGTTGTGCCGGCGAAACAGCCTTCTCGAACAGTTTCGAGACAACAAAATCGTGCATGCCGTTGGCAAAGTTCACTGGAAAATTTTGCAAGAGGCAACTTCATATTTTGAATGTTCGTCAACAACTCCGCCGTTTTTTTCCAAAACAGTGGGTGCCGGGAGCAACAGACTTGAATGGAACGAGGATGGAAGTTCCAAAAATAACTCTTCTCGTCGTCAACAAGATTCAGTGATTGAAGCGCATAGCTTCATTTGCACGATGAAAATAGTTGTTTTTGAAACTTGCAACACTTGTCTTAATACGCCTTTGCAACACCTCCAAATTAACTCGGCACTGCTGTAGGTAAAATGTGAAAAGTCGAGGCCTAGGCATTTGTTCACGTTTTGCTCACCATTTAAAAGTTATGGAAGAAACGATGCATGCACGTCAAGTCTCTGGGGATACGGCAAAGGTTAAGAGCAAATCGACTGAACTGCCAGGCAACGTAGTTGACACACCGATTTTTACGACACTGTCGAGTTGAAAACCAGGTAAGGTCATTAGCCCACCCTCGTTGCAGTGGCCCTTACCTTTGCGCAGGACTTGAAATTTTGCGTCTCTTCTGCTTCATTAAAACGAGGTTTGTTGCAGGGACAGGTGTCCACACACTGTCGCGTAAGAACAACAGGCGGCTGTACAGCAGCGGAGCAATGCCCCCCTAGAAATGAATCAGCAGTTTAAGCGATGTGCTCAAGCTCGATATGTGCGAGTGATTTTTCCGTTTAACGCTGCGCAACTTTGCAATGCATATGAATTGAATGACAGGCCAGAGGTACTTCTGCTACGATGCTAAACAATCCAAAGTTAAAGTTAAAGCGACGTGCAAATATAAAAAGTTTTGCTTTTGCATTCAATGACTAGGGTAATAATATAGTTACCAATCCGAACCGATTCTTTCAATAACAGTGGGAAGAAAATTGGAATGAGCAAGGAGGGCAAAATATTTTAAACACACAGACCAACTACCGAAAATATCTTTTCGACAACATGGACCGCTACAGAGACTAATAGCTGTGATAAACCACAGGCTTAAAAAATTTAAAATTTCCTGCTCGTTTGTCACCTACAGTGGCTTTAAACTTGCCAGAAGTCACTGCTTCCGTCAGCCCTTCGCAGCAGCTGTAATTCTACCTCAGCTGCGTAGTCAGGACTAATACAACAACTCTTCGTTCTTTCGGCACGTCACAAAGAACTGGTGTGACTCCGCACAGGGGAAGCACAAAGCCGCGCAAGCATCAAAGCGTTCTTTCCATTTATTGCTTAAGAAGAGTTCGCGCGCTCGGTTTGCCTTCGAACCAATTGAAATGGCGCCGTCACGCTCGCGTTTCAAGCACAAAGGCTTACTCGTTATCTCTTGTATTCCAAATAAAAAAGCAACCAACAAAGAAGATATACTTTATTCGATGTTGTGGGACAAGGATGACAGTTAAGTCATTTAAAGAGAAAATCTCCCGACTCGCAAAGAAACAGAAACCACTTCAACCGGAAACTTGGCCCGATTAACGAAAAAAATCTCGAAAAAGAAAAGATGTTTCTGAAATAGTCATGGCCTATCGTTTTTGGGGCTCGGTACTGTTGCTCTCAAACAGATAATTCGTAATAGCCAGAACTTGAAGTTAGTTTTCTTTGTTTTCTGATTGGAACAACTTCCCAAACATGGTCAATTCATGAAACCGAAGGTGTCAAGTCAGTGTTCCTTGCAGTTTCAGACAAGCAGTTAAAAAATCAGCGGCTGGCATGGTTCGACTTGCGCCTACGACAGCACAACGCAAATGACCAACATTTTCCCAACCTAGACGTGATCATTCGCTAATCGGAGGAGTTTCACGTTCTAGAAGCCGGGAGCAAAAGCTGGAGATTTTCAAGAGATATTGTAATCTGCTTTGGCGCGATTCGGCAGACGGGAAGTCAAGACCGCCTTTGAGCCCTCGAGTGCCAAACCTACGTAATGGTACGAGAACTACCCGGCCATTCGAGACTAATTTTGTACATGTAGTCGATCGGCAGATAGAAACCTGGTTTAAAGGATGGGGTTGTAAGGTCGCGCTTGGCAGTCGAAACGTCACGAAATCGGGCAGCGGACGCAGCGGTAAAACTGCCGAAAACGAGATGGAAAGTGGCGATGGGATTGCGTCCGCGTTTTCCCTGGGGTGAAAAGTAAACGACTGCGCTTTGAATTTTTCCGCGCCATCATTAAGCTTGAATAAACAATGCGCAGGGGCTCGCAACGCAACGGCCCTTCATCGCGTCACAACGACATCAAAGAGACATTGGTCGATGCCGTTGCAAACACGCCGTGTATCGAAGGGCGTTATGCACTTCCGCAGAAATGACTTGCCGATTTTGAAAGACTTAAGGTGAGCAGGTCCAAGCGGAGTTACCGTTACATGACGGGAGAAATTTCAGTAAAAGTCATTGGCACTTCGAACCCGAAGACGTTTTGTCAAACTTCGTTTTCGAATTTTTGGATGTTGCGATTAGTGCTTTGGGTGCCGAGCGAATGAACAAGTGGATCTCAATAAATCAGATAAGGGAGGGTAAACTCCGTCTGGGTGTAGCAATTGAACAGGAAAAAATGAACAGAATTCGGGAAGGGACAAGGCTCGCACATAGCGAAGTGAAAGTATTTACCTTCAGGACTTTGTCGCTTGGAAGTTCCTGAAAAAAACAAACAAATGAACATTATTGTGGAAGTTAAAAACTACGAATGTTCTTTTTACCACGAAGAAAGTTTCAAAAAACGTGTCAAGTCACTGACCAGTGACCACCCACGGTGACTATTTTTTACAACAAATTTAGGACTATTCTGTCGGTCCTGAGTGCAGAAATTGCCAACACGTAGTAGTTCTATAAATTTTATTGAGTTAAAGTGCTGTCTGCCGAAAAAAACGTCAGCAGTGGTTGGAAAGAAAGCTAAACAAATTGCCTAATCGTTTTTACACAGTAGCCGCAGTCATACATTTTGCAAAGCTCTTACCTAAACAAGAGTGTTTCTGGAAAATATTCGCAAGGCCCTGATTGTCGACACAGACCGTGCACGTTTGCGCCACTTTTATTTACAAAAACATCGCGAGCGCCTGTAGAACTAATCGTTGATTACAAGCTGCGCAGCGGAAGTTCTACTCAGTTTTAAGCACTGTCTGTGCACACTACACAAGTAACAAAAATCAGCACGCATTGGACTGAAGATGCCGTATGGCGAAATCGATTTCCATTAAATAACATCAATGCGTGCTGATTTTTGTTACTTGTGCACAGGCAGTACTTGAGTTGAAGATATGGGTAGACAAGAATCGCCGCAGTTAATAGAAAGGAAGACAGGTTGATACTGATGCTCAAGAAACAAATAGAGCTTCGAATTTTTCAAGACTGATTTATAAGAACAAACTATGCGTTTGTATTCAGGTCAAATTGGCCCGTGAAGAACTATGCGTTCTAACCTATGACACTATGAATCATGTGTCCTAATTTCTTAAGGTTTTGATCTACGATTTATTTAATTTCTGCCAACTGTTGCGATCGGAAATCCCGAGCGGCATATGCGCAAAGCTTCGCACCGCGGCAGCAAGCAACAATAGAGATCATGCGTTGCAATCTCTCTTACTATTGCTTGCTCCCGCCACGCATATATATTTTTGTTCTTCGCGCACATCCCGTTCGTGGTGAATCACACAACCAACGCAACGCCACCGGAAAGGTTGCAACACTACTAATTAAATCATATTTTATGGCCTAAAACTCTCATTAAAATTTGTATGCCAAAATCATGTCGCTTGGTTATTGTGACTATAAATGGGATAGTTACGCATTCTCAGCTAATGAAAAAATTTACCCGGGTTTGTCTAGTCGAACCCACTAAATTGCTAGACATAGCAAAAACAGAAACGGGCCCATAACCAAACTGAATTACAGAAAAAGTTTGAACCTTAGTCCTCAAGTTTGTTTCAAATAAAAGCATTTTCAGTCTAACCCTTTCAAGCCTACGGCAGTCACTTAAGTAGCCACTACATTTCTGGCCATAATTCCAGGGCCGTCGAGAGGATGTCGCAGCAGGGGGGGACAAAAATTACAAGGGGGAGGGCACATTTTTAAATACAATGTTGGATGTATGCAGCAACCGCTACGAAAAAGTCGCTTGTGACATGTAAAGTTTATTCACATTTATTTATTTATTTCGACCCAGAAAGTTATACAAATACAGTATGAACGCCGAACCTGCTGAGCACCGTCATTTGATGTTTTGCAACCTGGACAAGGGCAGAGACAAGGAATAACATATTTTGCAAACAGTTAAAACTGCTATCTGCTTGTAGATTGTCCTCGCTTTTCACCTATGCCCCTCGCCTCCTATTTCACGTCTCACGAAATACAACATACCAGGCGGTTCGCTA
>JGI24158J21664_10001064_pt1 | contig 29216 bp, 18 predicted proteins | sample Ectturendosymbi3_FD_21664 | JGI IMG/M metagenome (IMG submission 21664) | reverse complement strand
GTTTGAAGTTTAACTATCTTACCACAAAAATTGTACGACGGGTTGGAGATTTAACACAATGTAGGCTATAACCTAACTACGATTCCTGCTCTACAATGTGAAGTTTGCAAACTGTGGTATCTCGTTGTTCTGAAGTTAGTCGAAAATATCACAAATTGCTGTACGAGTTGGAGATTTGAAACAGCGTAGGCTGTAGTAGCCTATCCAGTTTTTAACAAGCGTTTTGCAAGAAAGATTTACAAATGGTGGGTTTGGTCCAACATAGAGGCTGGGAAACACACTAAAAACAAATTTGAAACTTTTCTCTTCAGTGAAAACAAACTTTTCATTTGCCGGATTGATGATTTTGGGCACACGCCTGCACACCTCTGGGTTAAATGTATGCAGGTAGGCTACTACAGCCTACGCTGTTTCAAATCCCCAACTCTTACAGTAATTTGTGGTAATGGCTAATATCAATGACTTGCACTTCCGCGTTTCTGGTTCTGTCTTAGCGACTACTTTTCTATGGTCAGCAAAAGCTTACCGCACGGCATTCATGACGATTAACGGTTTGTCTATGACCAGGGCCGGATTAATATGAACTGGAGGCCCCCTAAACGCTTAGCGCAACTGCGAAGCGTTTCACATGCCCTCGTTTCAACTTTGCAGAAGCACCGGTCAAAAACGTCAAAACTGATGCGATGTGGCAGCCTGCATTTCAATTCAGAGACAATTGGGGATGACCATGTGCAGCGCTTCGTATGTACTTAATTTGTTCAAACATGCAATGATGAGATTGCAGTTCTCTCATGTCCGCGCTCCTTTGCCTGCAGACAGGTTGCGCAACTTGCTATCGGATTATTCTACTGTTGGTCTTGGCTGTGCAACAATAACACGGCAATAAATCCTCAAACGTTCACTTTAAGTGACGGTAGCAGGTGTTTTTCCGCATGTGACCAGGGTTAGCACTGCGGGGTTTGTTCCACGCAGATCTGTTTTTTCAGTCGACCTGAGTGTCTAGGTTTAATTATGAAAAATCGCGTTAAATCTGTTTTTTTGAAGTGATAAATTCATCAGCAACTTCAATGTGTTCAATAATACAAAGATAACTTTATATTACAGTGTTTGCATGCGCGCATCAGGTGATAAAGTATAAGCATATCGGATGAAGCAGAACGTGTAGAATAGGTTTCATATCCTCATATAAGATCATTGTCGGGGTTACATATATAATGTTATTGTCTAATGATAATTGATGAACCTGGTGAAAAAAGGGTTAGGACCGATTGTTTAAATTTCGGTGTTTCCTTATGCAAATAACTTAAAAAACAAATTGCAGTTAGAAGAAGAAGGCATTGGGAATATATTTATGTAGGATTTTAGATCCCGCTGCAGTTCAATATTGCAAAAAAATTCCTACTCTAATACAGGCCCGTAACCAGCTTGGGACACCAGGAGGGGCGAAGAGTTTTCCGAGAGGGGCCGAAATTTGTCCTGAGCAACAAGAAGGTCGTCCAGATGTTTGTCTGCGTTGCAGAAGAAATTTGGAAGAGGCACTATAATTTAATCAGTATTCGATTATCGTTTAAATTCAAGTAAGCACACACATGTTTCTGTGCGTAACACAAGCTTTCTTGGATTTTATTGTACGAATAGATTTTTTTGGTGTGCAATCTGGGTTTATTTGAAATTACTGAGTGGGAGCCCTGCATGTGACTGTTGAACACAGACATCTTGGCAGGTAATGCAGCGATACAGTGACGCTGCTGATAGCTGTAAGCCACGTATAGTTGTATAACGTTTGAAAAGAAGCATGAGTCGTGCTTCCACAAGTTTGAAAAATCGATTGTTAGTGCGAGACTGTGCTCAACGTGCCCGAGTGAATCGCTTAATCAAACGACTTTTATGCAGGCTTCTTTTCACGCAGTATAAAAATTCGCGGCTTGTTAGAATACGTCTATGCAAACTTGTGGGAAAAGATCTTTATCATTAAGGTTTAGTTCTGACTTCTTAGTGAGTACTAAGTGCTAATCTATACTTGCTGTGACGAGTTTTTGTAATTCATCTGCTAAGTTTTCTAAGCCTGCGTGGTGTTCTAACTTTAGTAAGTTGTTCGATAGTCTTGTCAACATATAGTTCTGCTTCTAATTGCTTGAAACACTTTTGCGAGAGTGTCTAAATTTCTTGTTTTATCACCGCTCATATTGGGTGTTGGTTATTCTTAAACTATGACGTATTTGTAATAAGTGCTCGAAAAAATGGATATTAGGCAGTTTGTGAAAAGGAAAAGCATTTCTGATAGCCGAAGTGTAGAAAAAATTTCAGACAAAAGATTGAGAATTGAGGTTCAGCCAGCACAGACTAAAGGGTTAGAAAGGGTAAAACGTTTTGTGAACGTCCGTTTGCATTGCATCGTCAGCAACCTGAAAAGGATAAGCAAAATTTCGACATTGCCCCCGTGGAAAAATTTCTGCGGACGCCCATGGATGCACTAATTTCGATCTAATTTCTTGCGTCATAAAGCCTGGTGCTGTTTGGTTCAATTCTTTCAAGTTACTGAAAAACGATAAACTCCGAAGTTGTCAGTTTCCTTAACCTAAATGCAGTAATAAAAAAACTCTACAATTTTGACTTGTGGTAAACAGCCTAAAAACATGAAAAACCAGTAAAGGAGTGTTTTGATATTCAAGCGCGAGGCCCTCGGCATTTGCCGGTTTGCCCAATGGTTAATCCGGCCCTGTCTATGACCCAGGGGCGTGCAGAAGTCTAAGTGATGTCCGGAGGAGCTGCTTGATTGTATGACCCCCTACCAAATTCCAAATTCTAATATTGAGAATTGTGACAAATACAGGCATTTGAAATACATAAAAACTAGTGTTGACAGAAAAACAAATTTGAAAAATTAAATCAAAAGTATTTTTCATTTTTAATGTGTTAGTCTTTAAAATTTGTTTTGTTCTGTAGGTCCGAGGCATATGTTCATAAGCAAAACTATTTTAGTAATGGGTAGTAATGCCTTGAGGAACAAGATAAGGCATTTATGCATCCAAATAAGTATCAGATAGGCCCATCAAAAAAAGATTTATCTTGTGAGGCATGATAGGAGATAGATAAATAGTATCAGAAATTGTGCAACCATGCAGTGTGATACAGCACATTGTTACTCTTTATGTTTTTATGAACTATAAAGATATTGCTAATGATGTTGTTTAGTAAAAACAGGTGAAGAAATAACTCTTTCATTCAATTAGAACATATGAACGATTTAGATGCTCATTTATACTTATTACTCTCTTTCCAAATGAGCTCTCCTATCGGAAAATATTTGACTACCTCATTTTCTACATCGACTGAAAGTGATTCTCTTTAAATGGTGATTAAAGCCAAGTTTGTTAGACGTTCCTGTAACGTTGAGGATCTATAAAGAGGTGAAGTGAGAGTGGTTGTAGGGCCTTAAGATAATGATGGCAGTGCTTCACCTCTCTTTCGCGTCACTCATACATTTGTATGACCCTCTCAGGCAATTTCCCATCAGATCCATGCATCATGTGTTAGTAGCCTTACAATACGAAGAAGCATCTAGTTACAAGCATTTTAAAATGTAAGTTTTGTAATTTCACTCTTTGGATGCCTGGGGCCGTCGCCCCGTTCACTTCTCCCTCTGCACTCCCTTTCTTGACCATTACGGTTAAGAAGCAGGAATCGACTGATAAATGCTTGCAGGATTTGCAGTCACGTTTTCACTGTAAGTTTTTGTTATCGTGTTACCGAGAGAATGTGTGACGTAAAAATTCATTCATGTAACTTTTGTTTCACGCCTTTAAGAGAAAACCTATTGTCATGGAGGTTGCAAAGTCACCGGTTAAGACATATTTACGCAACAAGTTGCCAATACTGCAGTGGTGCGCACGACAAAGTTAGGTTTGGTTTTGTCAAAAAAACTTTTTTCTTAGGGAAACCAAATTTTTTCGATGGAAGCTACAGGCAGATAAATTGCAGTATAAGCTGTGTTTCCATCTTCAGACACCCAGGGCATCACGCTTCTCTTGCACCCTTTTACTGCGCTCTGAGTGCGATTCTTACCTTTGTTTGAAATCAGTGCAATTTATTCCAATGTTTTCGACGTTGCCCACGTCTTTTCAGATTTAAGAGAAAATGCTTTCTTTTCATTCCAATTTATTTTACCTGAAGTGCACAGCAATCAAAAGGAAAATGGGAAAACATTAGTATAAAAATAAATCTGTTTGCAAAACAACATGCCTCTCACTCGCCATCAGCGACAAATCTAAATTTCAGAGCGCATGCCTGAAGATGAGGTATAAGTACGGTAACCTCAGAGGCCCCAAGATATCAAAGTATGTTCGCAGAACTATTCTTGAGTGGCAATAACGGAAATTTGTTCATGTTTTGAAAAATTTTCTGAAACTTCGCATAATTTGCTTTCATCGCAGCGTGAATCAGCTACAATATGTTTCGAACAATGATCGTTGCTGCGTACCCGCAAAGGTGTTGTTGAGCACTGCATGCCACAAAAACGTTCGGAACCCAGCTTTTCGCAGTCGTGTTGAAGAAACTGCACCTTACCGAAAGCAGCGTTACGGTTCCCACTGCTCTGTCTTTCAGTTGCATAAGCCAGTGACGGATATTCAACTGGCAAAATCTTGAGTTCTTCTGCTTTAGATACGGAAGCAACATAAAGCGAACTCGGCTGATGACAAGGTAAAAATATTTGCGATTTCGATCGCACGCACGGAACCTGAACGTAGGCTCTGCGGCCCACTTCAGTATTCCAGTTATCGTTTTGCGGTAAGCGTGAACGTGATAATGCATTATGTGAAGGATGACAGCAAACAGGTTGGCAACTGTGCGGATCATCTACAGTTATTGGCTGCTGACACCCTAAATCGCCTGAGGGAAGTTGCAAGATGTTAGAATCCTTTCTTTTTCCACAATCTTGAGAAAGTATGAGCTGCTTGTCGTACGGAAGTGCTGCTGCATCACGTCTTCCATTTCTGAAAAAAAACGGTAATATTATAAACTGAAGTATCATTTTAAATTGAGTGAACTCATTGTTGAAACACTCCTATTTTGCACTTCATTTTTTTAAAGCAAAACAAACTTCAATGTACCTGAGTCCGTAACAAAACTTTCTCCACGACACAACAGTTTTTGCGCTCCATATCCACATTCCACTGGCGATACCCGCTAGAAGAGACATAAAAATTTTTATAGCAAATATAGGCAAGGAAGCAATAGATTGCTGCAGTGAACAATCTAAAATAGACGCTTGATGAGGGTGAAGATTGCCAGCTGCGGTGTTTTTCTGTTCGTGCGAAGCAGTGAAATGCGACATATACTCTGCAGAATCAGACACTGTTTTTGACAGAACTCTTGTCTTTGCGTTAGCTAACTCCCTTTCCTTTACACTTCTGTACCGGAATCGCCGATCTTGCTTTGCATCAAGAGAATAGGCTTCGGAGTTTACAGCCTCTTCGTAATGACTTCGCAAATCACTGAAAGAATAAGCGCCAAAATCGGTGGCAGGTTCAGAAATGATCAACTCGTCGCTGGGTGGCACGTAGTCTACAAAATTGGAGTAGTCTTTGAATCCATGCCTTGATTCATGGCTTATCGACGATTCGACAGGCACCAACTTGCATGGTATACCTTGTGCTTTCAGAAACCATTCTGAAGAGTTCTGGTATTGGTAAAAGTTAGCACCTAAAACACACGCTGCAGGTACCGTGTAAAGAAGTGAAAACAAACCAATGCGAAACATAAGTTTTTCGAGATTGAAGGCAGATTTGTCACACTGGTGTTTGATGACGCGGCGGATTTTGAATAAATATCCAAAACCAAAAGTGAGTGCAACTGTTCCCGTCAACAAATAGAAAGTCAAAGGAATAATAACGAAGTACATCAGGGAGTCCCGATCGAGATTTCCAACGTAGCAAAGACCTGAAAAAATAATTAATCTTAGCATCTCTTATAAGCTCTCTTATGGCACAGGTGTTCGCAACAGCGTTGTCCTTTGAATAGCGAGGCAGTCTGTACATTGCATGAGTCACATCGTAAAACGATCCAATGGTTAAACTCTAGTGTATCCTTATGGGTTGGTTGTGCCGACACTTGAAAAGCGACTTGTAAGTTTTGTGCTTAGTCTGAGTAGTTATCGGAGCCGTTTGAGCAAAATGGCCAGAACTATGCCTTAAAAACACTACTAGTTTTAAGGGCTCTCCAACATATTTTTGTGACTAATTTAATAAACTGTTCTAAAAGCTGGTTGTTATCATGCCCAGCTGAGAGGAATTTCAGCGGTACTTTAAAAATCAACCACTATGACTTTGATGACCTCGTACCACTGTTTGAACGTACAGGTAATCCAGCTAAACAAGTAACTGAGCGACAGCGTTTGTACCTTACTGCTGCTTGTTATGAACAGTTGATTTAAGATTTGCTTTACATCAAGCAAAGCAATTCTGAAATACAAACAGAAAGTAGGCAGAAGCAAGTAGACCTATTTCATCTTTGTACCAGTAAACATTTGTAAACCTTCACCTGCACAAAAATTTCGCTGGTGGAAACATTTACTGTTTTGTTGGCTTACAGAACAAACTGTTTAGACGTAAATTTAATTTTCTTTGCCGTTTCTGATAGATCAGTGCGTAAACCTCCGTAAATCGTTTCGAAGTGCTATGGTACTTCTTCCCATGTTTTAAATTGTGGAGGTCATCCAACCTCCACATAGGAATATGCGTGTAAAAATGTATGTAATCGGAGTCCCCTCAGTAAACCATGAGCTACTCCGTAAACATGTTGGTAAACTGAGCGACACTAATATTTTAAAAATTTTTGAACAAGCTGCTGACACTGATTGCTGATTTACGTATTTTATAGGTCAAATTATTAACATGGAGTGTATAGCGCATTCGTTTCTTTTCTACGAAGTGATGGCGGCCCATGAGCTACACGACCAACAAACATACAGTAGTGTTTCAAGGAATATCAGAAAATTTAAAGTTTTTTATATAATTTTGAGAAACACATCAATGCTATACGGCATTTGTAACTACAAGTTATGCTTTATTATTTTTGGATGTTTTTTTCATCTCAGACAAACAACAAAGCAGCATAGGTGAAGTCAAGTCCAACGTGTCTGAAACCAAAGTCCAGACCGAGATGACTCAAAATATTTTTAAGGCCGCAGCTTTCATGATATTTCAGATATTTGAAATTGATGAATATAATTTCAGAGAACTATATTTGGCATAATTTTTCATGAAAAATGGAAAAAAGTCTGATAAGTGGTCTCAAGTCTTTCCTGAACAACGCTTTTTCAGTTAACAGGTTCGAAGATCAAAATTCCTGTCCAAGACCAGGCAAATTTTCGAAGCCTTATTTAGAACAGAATCCTCTGAGACAAGTATACCAGAAGCTTATCTCAAGATATATCTCTACAGAATGAAACAGGCCTTAAAAATATCACCTCTGGATCATATTTTAATTTGTAATTCAGTTAGTATAACATAATCGCAGTTTCAAAAAATGACAAACGCAATCAGTGTTTGTTAAACATCGTATTGCATGCCTGTTATCGGGAAGATTTAACAACTGAAAATATTGTTTCAACTGTTATAACTGTTTCAATCGTAGGTCAGATTATGCGGTCGACAATCATAAACTCATTACGATTGCAGTCATATCATTTCCAACACTCTTACAAACCAAAAAAAGCTTCTTTATATCACCCTCATATTCAAGGGACTTTTCACGCAAATACCTGACGGGTGATTCACGCAGAACTGTCACCAGAAAGTCGTCACGAGGGGGGTTTTACGTTTGTGCAGGGGGGGGGCTTGCCATTCAAATTTGAAAAAACTTCCTCTAATTTATAGTGTTTCATATTTCAATTTGGGAGGGCTTGGAGCTTTGTTTGGTGGGGCTAAGCCCACCAAAGCCCCCCGTTGCGACGGGGCTGGATTCACGCATCTTTCACTGTTTATTGAATTTATCTACGTTTTGTGCGTTTTTTTTATTCAAAAACGTTGAATTCAATACATTTGTCCTTATCTCGCAATTTTGAAAACAAAACTGCCGGCTTTTGTTGCTAAGTGTTCATAGTTTATGAAATGTACTCCCTCACAAAAATAACTGTAGTTGGGTTTTGTAGAAATCATCATGTTTTCCACGAAATTCTATCAACGTACTTGGCTAATAATGCGTATGCGAATAAATTCAAACGCAGAATGTGTGATATCTTCCTATGGAAGCATTAAAACGGCTATCCTGGTGTTAAGATTTTTCGGTCTTATGACGACGACTGCTTATTTTCGCTTTTTGTTTTTGAAATCATCATGAAAAGCACAAACAACTAAAAATATATGACTTGAGCATAATATTACACATTAAGACAAAATACTATAAAATTTACTGTGTACAAGTCATGAGCTGCATGCTATTCAACACTCTTTGTGGAACTCTTACAAACTGAATTCAACACACACCAGTTAGTTCGTCACCGTCAACCTTTCCCAGCATTAGGACAGCAACAGTCAGCGCAGCAGGAAGGGACCAGCAGATTAAATGAAAATAAAATCCGTATGCTGCAATTGCTTCGTTTCCCCATTTGAAACCAGCAGAAAGGAACCACGTGACGGTTAATGTTACCCACCTGAAAAACATTTGAATATTATGTTGAGAACATTGTCAGGCCAGACAGTTTATTCGATTGGGCCTATGAGCTTTCGTAGAGTGATAGGTGAATCGGGATACACCCTGAAAATAAACAATGTGTGTTGTTCAAAGTAAATGTAATACTTCACTTCAGTTCCATTTATACTCGGTTTTGTACCCCTGGCGGAGTGTCTCAAGTGGTTTGGGGGCACCCATTTGCGCTTGCTTGCACCGTGGGCCAAGCGGTTAACTTTCCCCCCCTGGCTCAAACCTTTAAACATTCAATTGTTGCTCGTCATAACAGATTGCTAACAATGTCAGACTGAACTAAGCTACAGTACACGCAAATTATTACAAAATCAAAAAATCGTATAAAAATGGTCTGGGATGTTTGGAAAATAGACCACACAATAACTTTAAACTGTGCCGCTACCTTAATAAAATCCTATGTGGCGTTATGTACTCTGAGACTTCAGTACAGATTATTCTCGCTTTAAAATATAGTACATGTGTCAAAACGCATTGAAACAAGGCTTGGTGCTTTGTTTCACCCTGGAAAAAATTTCGTGGACGCCGTAATTTGGAAAATTTGAAACCGGAACAATCATCACATATCGCGTTTACGACCGTCGGATTATTGACATCATCGCATTAAGTTGCCTACCTCCAGGATTTTAGCCAGTCCCGTCGCTACGGGGAAGCTTTTGGGGGTTTTGCCCCAAAAGCTCCAAGTACTCCAAATTGAATTGTGAAGCACTGTAAATCAGTGGAGGTTTTATCAAATTTCAGAATGTCAAGCCCCCCTGAACAAACGTAAAGACCCTATTGAATACTTTCTGGCGACGGTTCTGATTTTAGCCATTGCAGGAAACAGTCACAAAAAGCCAGACGTCGCTTTTCAGTAAGCCCACGACAGTAAACCACTGAAAATACTTGTTGTAACCTACGTTTATGCTATATAAAGAAAACAACAAAAATGTAGATGTCCGACCCATTTTATATTTTTTTGTAAGCGTTTCGCATTTCCGTTCACTGCCTCATGTGATGTGGACCTTGCACTAAAATAAATAAGTTTTGACTCAAACAATATCTAAGTGCTGTTTGTTTGCTTCAGCATATGCTTAGCTGGACCAACGCTGAGCTTAGTACTTTATAAAAAATATTGCAGTTTGGGGACAAAACATAAAAACAGCCTTTTCACAGATAAAATACGAAGCAGCTCTTTCATATACAAGACAGCTTTTTTATGAAAACACAGCTCTATTGAAAGCTTTTCGACGTTTGAATTTTCAACACTCGAACAGAACAACCACAAGACAACCTATTGGCATTGTGATAGATTTTCACGAACCCTGAAGCAACTGAAGCAGAACGTTAAAAAAGTAACGTACAAATTGTCAGTGTTGCGTGTAGGGAGAATATGACTTTTGCGGGAACCACAGAGCTTCAGCCACCCACGCTTTTTAAAAAAATATGCACTAACAAAGTTTTTAGGAGCTTCAAAGTGCTTGCGATGCAGATCAAAAACCTGGATTTCAACACCTCCTTAAAAAGTTAAGAGCAGAATTAAATCAAAGGCGAGCTCTTGAAAACCGCTATTATCACAACCATGACGTCTCGCGAAACCNCTGCCCTGGTTTTTTAACTTATTGGAATGTCANATAGTAAGCCTGGTTCACAGGATAGAGAAGCATGGCACATACAGTTAAAATTTTTGTCTTGNGTCTTTAATATGGTTCTACAGCAAAACATTGGTGGAACATAAAGATCATAACACGTGTGAACGAAAGGCGACTGCATGACTACGTTTCTCACACAACAGTTGCGGCAACTACAATTACATTTCGCAAGTTGTCCGCTCTGAAGATATGACGATCGGCTGACAGACTGTGTCACAGCTTTCTTCATTGACAAACTTCTGCAATGAATTTGATCACAGATGCGCGGCTGCGTTGGCATCACATGTCTGTTTCGAAAATCCCTGCTGATGATTTAACAGTACGTAGTCAAGTTGGATGCAGTGGTCGCCAAGTTGTGTATGTGTGGCGATCAAAGGCCTGTTTTGTCTGTAAGTGTGATCAGTTGATTCTAAACCGACTGTTTGCCTTCGCGAACGCAGCCTGGCCCATCACATTAATGACCGNGTTTCCTCAAATTGCCATTCGATGGCAGTAACCAGATCGGTATTTGCAGAACGGTGGCTCATCGTGCTATGACGTACTGAAACCAACAATAACATCAAAAAACCAGTAAAGTGTGTGCGCTTTTAGATGTGATGGAAACAGTGTTGCACCGTCTTTGCGCTTGATGGAAAACAAAAGAAAGTTGACAAACATTAGACTGGAAACTGAGCTCATACAGCAGATCTCACTCACCAACCTGGATCTAAAACGGCGCAGGATCGTGTTGCCTTCATATTGGCAATCAAGCGGGACGCAGAAAACTGATATCAGTACCCAAGATGCGAGCCGATTAAAAGTACAATTGATTTTTTTCGGTGGGGTTCTGTAAAGTCGACTTTCACGTGACAGACAGCTTCTGCTGTTTCACGAATGTGTACCAAACATCGGAGTGCGAGCAAGTCGTAATTCATCGGAAGCAAATCCCATTAAACCGTAAGCGGCACAATGACACGCTTCTCAGCAGCTCTGTCGCATTTTTCATCCTATTCATTGCTGTGAAACCGATTGGGAGCGACTGATCTACAGCGCACGCTTTGACGTGCACAACGGAACGCGAAAGCAGAGAGAGCCCTGACAAAGCACGATGTTGTTCTAAGGTCTGTGTTAGCAAGAAACAAACTCGTGGGACATTCGCATGTCTTTGTTTAAACCTTACATTGAGCGCTGTGTAGGTAAAACTACACGGCATCATTCCTTTGAAGTGGTATCGAATCGGTGTCAAAGCAGAGTTCTGCTGATCTGTTATCCTGTAGAACGTTTAGTATACACATGACAAACATATCTAGTTCCTTCAAATGTTTCTTTCAAAAGATGTGATCGAGTGTGAGGGTGCTTCACTGTTGTCAAGCTGCTATTACAAAAACAGTGCTTTAAGCAACCGCTAATGGAACCGTAGGCGAAAACAATATCTACACCTATCAACAACATCATTCGCGTCTTTGGTTTATTAGCCGCTGACAACGAAACATAAAATTTCGCCACGCAAAAAGTTCTTAACCATGGTTTTCTTAAGCGTAAATATTTTGTTTAATTAAGTTTACGAGCCTTAATTGTAAGGGCGATATGGCGATGCGCTCGCAATTCATCAACAGGTCTGTCTATTGTAAAGTGAATTGCGCATGAGTATTCTCTTAAAAACAATTAAAGTGTGGTTAAAACAGCAAGTAATTTCGTTGAAGATATACTTACTTCAGTTATGCGCTTAAGCTGGACCACTGGCATGGGATTTTATTTATGTATACAACCACAATATTATATTAAAGTTTTCATTGCAGTTATGACCCAGAAAACATGCTCTTGGGCATTGACGCAGTTAGGGGGCATATGCTCTTCCAATTTAACCTTCCCCCATGAGTCCTTTTAAAATTTTTGTTTGACGTCAAGGATACTCCTGATCTACTTTGTTTTATCAAAGCGTTGTTCCCCAGTACAATTAGACTCTGAGCGTCCCACCAAACGAAAATGTGAGGCTCCGCTCCTGTTCTTGGGTATTTTTTGAACACATGTTTAAAAAAGAGAAATTGTTGGAGATATAATGTAGTATTTCATTTGTGGCCTGCTCTCGTTTTGGGTTAGAAATGAGCTATGATAATCTTCAGCGGTATCGTTTGCAAAGTATGAGCAGATTGGAACTGATGGTATATAAAAACGCGCACATAAAAACACGTGCGCTTTCTTTCAAACTGTCTCAAATTCGTTTCAAGAAATTATCAGGACATCCTTATTTCTACAGGAACGAGTTGTTTGTGAATATTGAAACACTTCAAAATAAACCATTTAACAAGTCTCTTTACACAGTTCTTGTACTTGCTCCGCAAGAACTTCATTTCCTAAGGAAACTTCGATATGCAAATATTTTTGCTGGGCTGCATTTACTTGATGCATACAGTGAAGATAAACGACGTTTCAGCTCGTCCACCAATTTGATATGAAAGGCTTTTACGATAAGCAGGTGCAATTTCGTGGATTGGACACAAACCGTTTGGAAATGTTTGAGGTATCAGATGTACCCACTGTCAGCAGAAATCAGTGCCTGAGGCGTTAGTCCAAAAACAGACATCTTGTCAGAGAGACTTTAGGAACTTTTGCCCCAGGCATAAACTGCAATTCGCCACCAAGCTGCTGCAATGTGCATCCAACATCCATGGCACGATGATGCGTAAAATTGTGAGTTACATTCAAAAACACAAACTCATGCGCTGTGTATTGATTTTCACTAAAACCTTGATCCTTATTTAGCATCACTGCTTTTATGTGCTGCCGCAAATATTGACAATTTCGAATGTAAACAGATAACTTGAGCGTCAGAAAAATTTAGAAACTGTTATTACCCCGTAACTACTGTTGGGTTTTTCACATCACTACAGAAGCAAAGGGCACAAAGCTACAAGTTTAAACAACGAAAATTTAGGTTCTCAAACGCTACCATAGGGAGCCCCCGTGAACTAGCGTCTGGCAAAGTATGTGAGCTGTTATAAAATCCTTGTCATTCGCAATTTGATAGTTGAACATTAAAATAAAGACTAGTTCTAAATAAAGTAAGAGTCATAAAGCAGATGTTTCGATAATCACTGTATCGCCATCATTTAAGTTGCTTTCAAATTTTATCAGAATTTTGCAGTTGTTTTCTAAAAAACGGAATCTTTTGGTTTTCCAAAGATACGAATATCAAAGCTTGGTGACAGACGAACATTCCCCAATTTCGTTACTGGAAACTCAGATAATTATGTGCGTATTATAACGCACCACGTGCATGACTACCGACTTAGTTTAACACGGTAAAATTCATTGAAACTGTGAAGAGAATATGCTTCTTTGCAACCAGGCCTACATCCTGATTTCCCCGCTGTTGTATCTTGAGGCAGCCGAAACGCGAATTACTTAAAGAATAAGTTCCACCGAAGCAACAAAGTGCCCAGGCGTGGCGGAAACTTCAAAGATGATAACGGGTTTGATGTTCGGTCGAAACAGCTCCGTAGGAAAACATGGCGCGAAAGTTTATAGTCCAGCAACGCGATCGAGCACAACGGCAAAACTGCAAGCAGGGCAGAAGTTAGCTAAGCTCGACGCTGTCAAACACGAGTTTTTCATTTCGAAAAACCTGCAATGTCGTCACTTCTCTGCACAAAATTTATTGGTTGCATGGTTATGACGCGAACCTTGGCGTATCAGTATTTTACAACCGTAAGTATTTTTGGCGTTTCAGCGACCCTTCGACAAAATGAGCGGAATCATCACTCAAAAATTACTAAGTAAGAGTATCTTATTCAAAAAGAAAGTTGATGAGCAAAATTTTTTGCAAAGTTGTTTTGTATTCTTACCAAGCTGAAGCAGCCATGCCAAAGTAGTAAAGGATAAAGAAAACTGCAGTGCATTCCGTGCCTCCTAAACCACTCTTCGCCATATGCTGTATATTTTCTGCTCCTTCAACATCTGCTGAGTGGGTGCAAGAAATGGAAACGTACGGTCCTCTCAACGATCGTATGAGGTAAGCCGAAGAATACAGGCAGTAGCAAAGCGAGATGAAGGCAATTGGTCGTACAGGGTAACTGCAAATACAGTAGCCTACATGTATAAGCACTTCTTCGTATTTTTTTACTTTTAAGATTTAAGAGCATTGGAACTGACAACTGTCTTACGTACGGTTCCGTCGCCACGAGGGAGGGGCTTTGGTGGGCTTAGATCCCCCAAGCAAAGCACCAAACTCCCCCCAAATTGAAATATGAAACACTATAAACCAGTTTTTATCAAATTTTCAATGTCAAGCCCCCTTGCACAAACGCAAAGCCCCCTATTGAAGACTTTCTGGCGACGGTTCCGCTTACGTATACTTTATACAAAGCCCATGGTTCAGAGGCGTTTCGACTACATGGCACGACATGGACGTTAAGCAAAACAACTGTTTGATTTGGAGAATTCAGCTGAAATCGATCAACTGTTGCATGACTGCTGCATCTCATCAAGCAGGTATTATTATTTGTGACACACCAGTGTCTTTATTTACCATTATCCATGTTAAAAGCTTCATTTTTACCAAAATACTCTTGCCTTTACATTCTTGGAAGAAAACCCTACACAATGTTAGTCTGCATAGTAGCTGCTGTTGTCGTATCGCTGGTGTAAATTTAGACAATGTTAAGAGCTATTTCTTGAAATAAAATTGAGAGCACCTGTTGTACAACGCGAAGTGTTTAAAGTCAAACTGAGACAACACTGAAAGACGCAGTTTGTCAGTTGCCACGTACTCTTGAGAACTAGTTTGGTGGTGATCACATGTTTTTAATGACATTACAACAAATCCATAACTATCGTTCAGATGTCAACTGGTTTTGTTGGTCAAACGCCCTCAGTTTATTTTTACAGCCGGTTGGCGCAGACACGGAGATTGCATGCGAGATCGGGATGTCGGAAACTCACCTGAAACGTTTCCGATCGATGGCGAACGTCAACACTGCAGCACCACTCGAAATAAAGCATAACGATGCGAAGATTGTGCAAAGCCAGTAAGCAAACCACTTGTGTTCGTTGCTGAACAGCACATCTGTATCTGTTTCACAACGTGGAATGCACTCTTTCGTTCTGCATTGATAAACAAGCCGTCTTAAAACACCCACGATCCGTTTGTCGATGGCGGTTCAGTGACTGCATCACTTGGTAATCAAAAGCTACACACGTTTCAGTATAAATCCTGCGGTTAAACATACCCAGGTGGACGCAAAAAACACTAAAATCGAAAGGCTTGCGCAAGAAAGCAAGCAGAAAATGTCACAACTGAAGTGATTCGTCAAACGCATTATCGCCTTCACTCACTACTGCTGAATGATCATCTACTATTTCGGACCTTGTAAACACACAAGTGGTCAAAAACCAATATTTTATTTTGGAAAACAGCCTTCTTCAAAATTTTTGAATAGTGGACTCCTGTAGCTTGTATTTTGAAGCACTGTGAACAACTCAGCATGAACGTCACCGTAAGAACACGAAATTTCCAAACAAAAATAGTGTTTTTCCGTAAATTTGTCAGTAACTAATAAAAAAATTTAAACTGCTGTTTTACCGAGCCCCTCAAAGGCACGACTTCTTACGCAAACGGTGATGCTGCATCTTGTGAAGCCTCAAAACCGAATAGCTTTCCAGATGACTTTGCAACTTACCTTTCAGCAAACACGTTTATCTGACTGCAGGCTTAAATGTTTCTCACCTGGTGGAATAAAGAAACTTCAAAGGATTTTCACACTGATTGGATGTATTCACGCGATTTCCTTGAGTTACATCATCAAATTCATTCGCAGCAGGCTTGTTTAGATCGCTACGCAAGTCAGGAAAACGTCGACCTGTAAAACGCAAGCGGATAATTTTAAAACATCAATTCTTTCCATCAAAGGCACAACAAACTTAACATATTTGACTTTCAAATTATTATAGGTGTGACAGACGCTGCAACGGTAACACCACAGCACGTAGAAAATTAGGTCCATAATAACATTGGGCATGATCTCAGTTACCTTAGAATCGGAAGACGTGGCACTATATTGTATTTGAGGTAAAATCTGACCAACGAAAGATTGATTCAGTGGTGCTCATTTGCTACAACTCGTTTAGCTTATCTTAAAGGATATCTGAAATACCTTGCCTGTGGAATTTTTAAAACTTTGTAATATGGTCGGAAAAAAGCACTGTGGTAAATCAAGTTTCGAATACTTAGCAAGTTTCATATGCTATTATCCAGATAGTAGAATTTTTTCTGTTTGCAGGTTGAAAGTAGTTGTTAGTTGAGTAAAAAAAACTACTATTGTGCTAGGTGGTCAAGGCACTCCGATTTCCTAAAAGTTTTACCTTGGTGCGTATCTAATGGCTGTCCTTGGTATGTGTTTATGTCATTCTCAAGCAAATTTGGAGCCACTTCAACCCTTGGTTGATATTTAGTACTTTCCTCCAAACCAAAATTAGAAAATTTGGTTTCATCCTTGTGGTCAACTTCAAGTTTGCTTTCCCTTGCAATCACATCATCACCGATGTGTGTTGGGGGAGTAGAATCTCCATGCTCTTTGTTTGCACTTTCATAAGTTTTGCGGTGTTCCTTTTCTCCATTTCTTTCGTAAGCACTGTTATTATGCTCTGCTAAAGTGGGCGGTTGCATGCACAAAACATTCTCATCTTCTTTCCGTGGAAGTTGCTCGCAATCAATGCTGTCAGGCCAGTCAACGCTGAAACTCTTCATAATAGGCGAGCATTTACTTCGCACTTCTTTGCACATCAATTGACATGAAGTTATGGGGACTGTCACCTGCAAAGATANAAAGGACGTCTGGAATTGGAACGTTTCTATTACCGACAAAGCAATATTGAAAAACGTGTTGCATTCTAAATGAATCATGTTTTCCAGTATTCTATCACACTATCGGTACCAGATACTGCGAGACCAATACAGCGTGGGTTCATAGCACTCTTGAAGTTGAAACTAGATAAAATTAGCGCACTGGAAAAGTTGCATGCAATTAAAATTTACAAAATAACATGAATGTTTATCTACAAAATACCACAAATCTTCTACAATTTGCCTTGTTTCGATTTGCTTCAGGGACAAGTTAACCAGGAAGTCAAACACTTTCGCTTTTTATTCAGTGTTCACTCTTTTATTTCAAAAGATTTGACGCGATTGAAATTGTATGCCAGCCGTTTTTCAGAAACAAAATCAGGTCTTACCTGTTGGACGCACATGGGAAAGTGCAGAGAACACAAGAAAAACCTAAGATACTCAGAACAGCCTGTGCCAATTAATGGCTCAAATTCTCGCAGACGACGAGAGGCTTCCGCTTCTGTATCATGCTTTAGTATATTCGGCATAGTGGTTGCACTGTATCCAAATCCTGCAACAGAGGTACAGTTCGCTACCTTGGCTTTTCTTTTTGGCGATCATTTGTGAATATCCTTGCCAAAAATGTCGCGCTACCACAATGAATGCTATAAGTCTATAAACGCTTGATTGAGGTATGTTTAAATGTTCTAATCACAGCGTTTCGCGCCAGTTCTTCAAACTTACCTATGCAAAGTGGGTCAGTGATCGGAAAACACGAATGCTGCCTCCGGTAATCAGAATGCCGTCTTCGGAAGCCATTTGCAAGTAACGCGGGGAGAAACAAATAGAAGACAATTGTAGCAATTGCTCTCATGTTTGTTTTCAAAAAATCAGTACGACATATTAAATGCCTTCAAACCTTATACCATGCTATAGCTGCAAAAAAATTAGCAATTCTAGCCGATTGATTTTTACTTTCCACAAGAGAGTTGACCAGCTACGGAACAAAGTCTTTTACCATCAAACCTGAATCATTTCAAAAGCAAGTGTAGGGCTCCAAGCCTGCATGCACTTATTTTAAAAATCTGTATCGCAGAAGTTCGTCATATTGCTTCTGTAGTGTTTTAAATGTTTTTTGACTATGTTCTTCAAATAATCCCGAAAGCAAAGCAATTTATGTTTAAAATTTTGCTGCGTTTTCATTGACTATTGCCTTTTCCAAGCACGACCTTGCCATGCAGACGTTATAGTTTATTCACACACGACCCAAAACCAAAATACCCCAGTTACCAGGTGGTTTCAAGTAACAGCTCAAATTCTTTTGAATCTATACGTGCTGCACAAAAAATCTCTTGATATTTTAGTGGGCTAAGCATACACTATTGTTGCTATTAAACACTGAGTTTCAGATTGAACACGATTGATTTAAAACAGAACATCTGAAAAAGTTGGAAACGCTTCAAATTTAATGCCACTGCTGAACGAATGTTTTCAAAGGAAAATTGGATCGACTTTCACATCATGCGGTTTTGAAAACCATTTGTTGCATACAACAAGATTCTATCTCCGCATTACGCAGTCCCATTTAAAAAGGCATGCTTTAGTGTTTGGTATTGGGCTAGTCTTTGTGAACTTTCAATTATTCAGTTTTCTGCAATATCTAATTCCCTGATATACAGACGTTGGAAGACTTTAATTTGCCGTACTTTTTACAAGTTTCTTAAACATGCTTACAAGCGAAACAAAGCATAGCCAAGTTTCTTCTCGTTACACACGACCGATACGAAAGACATAATATTCCTGCTTTTTCACTGCTTCTTTTTGTTACAGCTTTTTCCTGATATCCATACTTGAGGGTATTCATAACCTTACGTCTGACAATCCTGAAGCTTCGATGTTCTCAAAAAAGTCATACTAAGAACTGTCGGTTTCTCAAGAGCATGAATTGGTCTAGGCAGTTAAAGTCAGTCTATACCAGTGGGTCTATTTTAAAACCAACTGTCCTTCTGATACCTTAAAGCAAACTTGCACCTTAAATTAAAAAATAGTACATTTTTATGTTTTCAACAGTTTTGGTTTTTCGTGTAGTTACTTAATCCACAAGAATTGCCTTCTCGTTCTTGCCTATCTAGAGCTTCGAGCAGAGCTCACAGCAAGCTACTGCCACTGTCTGTTTATCAAACGTTGCCTTTTGGTCTGTCAAGAGCAAAGGGCTACATCGCAACTACAAACAGATTAAGTTTTAAAGAGCACACGCTCATTCCAAATAATACGAATAAGATTTGATCAACCGGTAACGCTACTGACCGATTCGCTACTCTTCTGAGCAGTAGCTGAACACTTGAAACAGCGTGGCAGACAGGTGAGAATGGACGCTAAATAAACACATCGCAATAAAAGCGAATGCGTGAGTAACGAAAATTTAAAACCACAGCAATTTGCCCCTCCGGCGAACAAACAGGCTCCCGTGCGAATTGTGACGTTCAAAATAACACGCAGATATTTTCCCTATAACATCTGCTGTGCATCTCAAGCGGGAAACGTGTGTGTGAAACAGAAGTTTGACCAACGGTGAAATCTAAGGTGCAAAGCTTTCTTACGATTTGCTGTCAGCCAGCCACACATTGGACATAAACGGTTTTGCTTGGTAATTGGCTGGATGCGTTCCAGGTCAGTTGTCTGTAAGATTCGCGAATTTATCAAGTTCGACAATTGCATTAGATATCCACTCACGATCATACTAGTCGCATAAAAAACATTTTTATTCAGTCACTTACACAGCTACCAAGTGAAACTCTGTTTAGTTGGGACAGTGGTGTTCGCCTAATTTACTAGGCTGTGATGTGCATATTTTTGTGGTTTACTCTTCTTTCAGAGGTTTTCAAGATGAAGTTAGAGTAACGGATTTGCCAATCAAAGTCGCTGAGGAAAAGTGGTTACAATTCAAAGAGCGCTTCAGTCCGAATATTGATTGACATTGTTTTGTGTAACGTCTTCACTCCCACACACAAGGCGCTAGACTTTAAATATGCATCGCATTAACAAGATACACACAAATACATGAAAGAATACGAGGATATATACGTGGCAGTGATACAGAAAACTATACGTGGTGGTGATACAAAACACTACATACGCCTTTTGAGGTACAGTAGTTGCTCAAGAAAGGAAAGCAACAAAAATGTTAAACCAGTTGGAACTGTTAATATATGTTTGATATTTAAAATAATACCGAAGTACCAGATCAAACCGTTAACAGCTGTTCGATAAATATGTCCACATGTACAGAAGCCAGGCAAGAGGTAGTTTTCAAAATTAAAACTTTCCACTCGTATCTTGTGGGCCCTAAAGGTTTTCGTCAGTTGCTGCCCAGAGAGTTGATCTTTTAGAACAGTGAATGGCGTAGCCTCCGGGAAAATTCGTCACGCTCCGACTTCAAAGGCTTTTCTGAAGCCACGGTTATTTAAAACTTTATGTCAGACAATTAAGCGTGCATATTAAGACAGTCGAGTCACTTGACAATGACATCCATCTTGTTCTATTTCTACATACTTCTTATCATCCGAGTATCAGCTTTCTACTCGATAGCTTGTACTACTTCACATCAGCTCTGTTTAACCAATTTTATAAGGACATTTTCTTTTCATACCGTTTAAATAAGTTTCATTGTTTTCAACATATTGAATCCGCATTTTTTCATAAACACAAGATTTTAAATTTATTTTGTGGGATATTTGGTGTTCAAAACAAACTAGTATATTTTTTAATGATTATAAGAAATATGACATTGACTGTATTTACAAACGCTTACAATCACTGTCAGTTCGTCTTTTAAATGTTAAGATATGGCTGGTCAAGTGTTTCATCAATAGGTCAAGTAATAACGAATGGTATCAGCATGGAGCATATAACTGGGAGCAAGCTGTGCTATCAACTCTCGTGAACCTGTTCAATTCTGCTAAAAGGCTGTCTTCCCCTGTGGCGTCATAGGACTTGATAAAAAACGTTTATAAATTGAAAATATTATCGAAAAACATGTATCCCGCTTCATAAACACCAGCGAAAAAGATTGAGTTTGAACACGACATAAAGCTTCCTCGATTGCTTACTAACCAATAAGTGCAAAGCACGTGAACTCACTAGAATTGCAAATGAACTTTGCCAACGCTTTTCACTAAGCTGAACACCTTTCCCTGGTTTGATCAACCACGCCGTGTGCTTCGAGTTTCGCATTGAAATGACAACGTATTTCTTTGCTGTCGCCAACAGCTACGAGCTGACCGTGGATCGGTTATCGAAATTCAATACAGTTGGCACAACCTTTTTCGTTTTACTGCTTGAGTGTCTCTGTCGTTGCGTGCCGTGGAGAAAAGTAATACCACCAGAGACGTTTTTCATACAAGTGTTTTCTTCCGAATTTTGTTACTGGGCCTGAGGGTACGTTGCCATTATTCTGTTAGTCACTCAACACCACCCGTAAAACCCGGATGTTAAACTTACTTAAATAGACGACAATGCGTCATTTCAAATCGTGAAAGGATTTTACTCACACTTTGTGCTTGGCAAACTTTCCAGTGAAAACAATTTTGAGTGTCAATATCCATCTGTCCTACGAACAACTAGATTTAAAAGCAACAGCTTGCTTTCTAATTTGCACGTAAGTGCTGGAGTTATACACTAGCACAAAGCAAATAGATGACCAGAGCCTGAAAGAGGTTAAAAACAACTTACTTTGTGCAAAAAGGATAGATGAAAATATTAACATGCTTTACGATTCGGAATAAGAATGGTGGCAAAACCTCGAGTAATTTTTCCGTTGCGTATAATCTTGAATCCAGTAAGCTCATAAAATGTGTTCTAACTATATTTAGATGGTGTGAGGCCTGGGGCCCAGGCGTGGTGGGGGCGCCATGTTCGGATACAGAATCTATAGGTAGAAGATGATCGATGAAGTCATTCGTATTCCTCGGATCCGTTAAAATTCATTATTTAATCTTGTGACGTCACATAGGCTAAATGATCTTTGACAATGATTAGCGATTTGTGAAACTGTTACAAAACCGGTCACCAGAAGTATCGCATCTTCTTTTTTTTTAAATTTGCTTCCGGGTGATCTAACGTTTTCATCTTCTGCTCTAAACGCCAATCCTCGATCAGCAATCGAGGGCCGGACATCTTAAGCAATGTCATTGCTTCGCGATATGTTATTCTACCAAATCAAGTTTTTTGTAAATATATTTTTTATTTTTCACAAAATATCTTGGATTTGGCCGGCTAGCCGTAGTTTGGAGACCCTTGTCTTACAGGATCCGCAGAAATGTCTCCGCTGGACTTCATTGTCACCACAAAATAGTAATCTTGAATCTCTCTTGACTTAACTGCAATTTCCCTCATTTTTCCTCTTATGTTTTTTAGAACCACTAGGATAAGCTCTACAGTTGTTAAGGTGTCGATGCCCCTTTCTTCTGTTCATTAATAATCTTGAGAATAGGGTTGCCATATATTCATTAGCAAAAAGGAGGACTTAAGCCTGTCACTTAGTTAAGTGTATTATCTACACTTAACAAGTCAGATAACAAATATTCGTAATTTTAAGCGTTTAAATAAGACGTCCGGTGTAGACGATGTTTCAGTCAAAAAACATAAAACAAATCCTTATCAACTTTTCCTATTTAGCCCATGAATATTTTGCAGTTTTCTTAAATTTCTTGAAAATGTGGTATTACCTTTAACGATATTATGAAACTAATTGCATGAAAGATGTTTTAAATTGTACACCAGCTTTAATAAACTAAAAACTGGTTCAGCTAGAAACACTTATCTTTCTTTTAGGTTTGTAGTTGCATCAAGGCAAAACTACGTTCCACATTAGCGTAATGAGCCATAACGCTGGGGTAAAACTATGCAATCTTTATCAATTCGCTGAAGCATTGAATGGTATTGGGAGCTACAAAATATTTTGCCCATCTCTCATGTTTCATCATGTTACAACAAATTGCATTTGTTGGATGCTCTTTTTGCACGAACTCAAACAAGTTTGGTATTGATCAAACAGTTTAGTTTCATTAATAGAAATGTTTCTCAAGCAGATACTGTTCACATGGTTCAATATTTTCTCATTCAGTTGTTTGCAGCAGACGAATTTAGTCCAAGCATTGAAATTCGGCAAATAAAGTGGTCTATTTGTCCAGATATGCAACGCAAGATTTGTACAATACAGACACATTTGACATTAATAAGTCACAGTCACGATCCTTGCTTTCTTCTCTGAATTTTTTTAGTGCTGGTTTAACTTGGCTTGATACGTACATCTGATACTCTCTCTTGAATTGTTGCCTTCGCAGTGGCGCGACACGATACAAACTCAAAAATTGATGCTTGTGTTTTATCAGTATTCTGAATTTGCCTATTGAAAACAGCCACAAATGATTGCAAATGTCTTAAATAGAGTTCGCTCAGAGAATTAAAAAAAATTCATCAGAACAACAGCTAGCTTGTCGATGGACATAAAGTATGAATGTGAAGCTAGGTACATTTGAAGCATTCTTGGCAAGTTTGGATAAAGTTTTAGCCACCTGGTTACGCTATGAGAAAGAAGTTTTTGGTACTCGATATCCACAAAGTCGCAATAGTCTTTTCATCCTTCTCTGCGCACTTCGCAAATGCAATCACACGTAACGTATTCAGCTTCAGAATCACGTCGTCCTTTTCGGAGAAAAGGACACTTCTGACGAAGATTTTCATTAAACTGTGAAACTGCGCACTACTGATTAGCTAGTAGAAGCTACTGCACTAAGCTACGTACAATGCATACAATACACTGCTTCACAGTATCACGGTTCATCAACAAATCTAATATAGTATAATGGAGTCAGCAGTTCGCACTCTAATGCAAAGTGATTGAAATACTGAAAAAGGATTGCTACATTTACCATTGCTACGTAACGATTAATGTGAAGGCATTCCCGCCTTTCCAGCCGACAAATTTACTCAACCAAAGCATAAATTAATTTGACAACTTGCAGGCCCTCCCATAAACTAAGCTACGCCACCAGCTCGTGTCCTGTTGCAGTCGAGTAGGGACAGCTTACTGTATGCAAATACAATACATTATAGTCAGTGGTGTAACTGACAAGGGGCAGAAGGGCAAATCGCCCCCATGGCAAGTTAAAATGTAAAAACCGTTCACTCAACTTATATTTCGATTTTAGTATTTTTTTGGTTTTCAGTAGGTTGTTGTTTTTTTGTTTTTTGCGGAGTATTTAAGGTTTCAGTATAGCCATTCACAGTCGGATTCACCATCATTTCTCAAGTCTTTTTTGGGTGTTGGCTAGTGGGCTCCGTACAGTGGCCAATGGGCCCCTTTCAGGGACATTTTGACATTTTTTAATGTCCTTGGAGAAAATTTCATTTTTATGAAAAAGGAGGACATGTCCTCCAAAAAGAGGATGTGTGGTAGCCCTACTTAATAATGCTGCTCTTATGCGACCTGGGCAAATCTGAGTAAGGCAGACGTAAAATCTAATAGTAACGAGTAGAGACTTAAGCTGATGCGTTCTACGTACGTGGCTTTCCCTTGGCATTGCATTCACTAGATTCAGATACCTGACCATCTTCAGGAAACCTATAAGTGTAATAGATGTTTTGCCATAACACAGTATTCCAAAGAAATGCTCCCATCTGGCCGACTCATAACTAACATAACGCCAACTCCACAAACACACTTTCCTTGCTAAAAATTACTAAGAGGGATGCACATGTCGCATATACGGCTATGCACGTGAACATGGTAGGGGCCCCTTTTGGTGGGGGTCCCTGGGCCCGGGCCCGGGCCCCTTGGGCACCCTCTAAATCCGGCGCTGTAACTATAGCATTTCGTTTCAGATCAAATATCTCTTCTTGGTATTCAAACGCTATTATTTAATATGTTTGAGGTCATTTTATCACAGGTTTCTTTCCAAATAAACTGCTGTTAAAAGAAGTAGCAAATGAAGGGCAGCTCCATGTTTCCTACCAAGAAACGCACAAACTATTCATGGTTTCATTAAATCAAAATCCTCTCTCGCGATCAAGTAGATGATTCGTAACACATTCTACAAAAACCATGGTGCTTGATAGAACGCTTGTTTTGAAAAGCAAATGTCAATCAAAGAAAATTCTTCATTAGAATGTGGCAGTTTTTTCGAAAATGTTTTAGCACGTAGGGTATACATATTTCTCAAAAGTTTATTTTACGCCAACGCCAACCACGCGTAGATTAGGCTGTGGTTTAAAAGAAAACACCTTTGTGTGAGGTAGCTGCAGTGTGGTGATAGACATTTACTGTGTTCAAGTAACTTCACTTCACAGGTGAAATCTAAGCAAGGAATCAATCGCAAATTTTTAATAGGAAATCGATTTCACGTAACACTACGGAACGTCAGTCCTATCATCTTATTCAAATAGACATTTACTGCTTATCAATATGACTTTATTTTTTAAAAAATTACAGCAAATCAGTTTAAAGACTTTATAATTTTGCACAGATTTTTCTGCAAAGTTTATTTTTTTGCTAGAAAACGTTGTGAAATTTGTTTACAAATACGTCCACATGAAAGCTACACATCAGCTCAAGCATAATACAGAGAAGTGCTTGATAATGCCGGCAAAACTATAATGACGATTTCTTTGTGAAAAGTAAAATAGTTAGACACAGCCATTCGCTGTTGCATATCACCATACTGAAAAAACTGCATCGGGACATTTGATGCAACGAAAATGTTAAACAGTTTTGCAGAAAATATAGGGTCGAAAGCGATTTCAAATGAAATCGCTTTAAACAACACCGTCACTTCTCCCTGTTTTGCTAACAGTTCATGAAAAGCACCAGCAAAACTGTTTCACGCTTTCGTAGAATTTCAATTCAGAAGTTGCTTGCAAAAAGTGTCAATTGTTTTCAACCTGCCTTTCTCATATAGGGGCAGTTTTTCGAGGTCTAAGGTTTTTACTGCAAAGCTTTTTGTGGCCGCTTTGCACATGCAGAAGCAACTCTTTGAAAGGATTTTTCAAAAACAAAGTTCGTTTTTCCATAACCTTTGCTTAAGCCAGTGAGACACTCAGTATTGTAAGCGGTGTTTACATTATAATGATTTTTACATTGAAGCATTTTCTGAAGTTGTTTTCCAAAATCATATACGCTGTTAAAGGTGCTTATCATGAAAGTGCATGATTGCCCATACAGGTCCTTAGTTTCTTACTGTCAGAGCAAAATTTGGCTGAAGCATATAGCAGTCTATTTTCGAATTCCCTCTGAAACTTCTAATCAAATAAAAAAGTGCAGCATGTACGTATCGGGTGCATAAGATAATAATTAATTTAGTCCTGCTCGGAAATTGTATTTCAAAAAAGTGTTAACACGATGCGCCATTTCTTTTTACGGCAATGTTTCTTTTCAATTAAAGATGCTTCAAGTTCTCCAATTTAGGTTAGTCAAAGCAGAATACCTTATTTTCTGTGGAACTGCGTTTCCGCCTCGAAATTCTGTACTTTTTTCGCTCCACTGCGTCATCGTCTGGCCATTCCCGATAAGCGCTTCTTTGCTTAGTTGAAGAAAAAAGCAGATATTTGTCGAGTTTCTGCATTTGTTTAAGAATTAAATAGAATTGTTTCTTTCTTATTGCGAAATTTTTTATCATATGGTTTGCGTACAAAGCTTGCAAACAAATGCATAAACGTGAAATTAATGTCCGAATTAATGTGTGAAATAAAAAATCTTATAACAGACCAGAACCGTCATATATTCCGTTTCGACTAAACACCAGAGGTGTTCGGACTCAAGTTTTTTCGAGTCCGACTTCAGTCCTGATCCAAGAGGTAGAAATCCTGATCCTTATCCGAATCCTGTTTGCAACACAAATATGAAATCCGAATCCTGAAAAAATTCTGCTAATATATTTGACTAATCAATGCGCAACTATTAAAAATGTTTGTTTCTAAAAGGTAGTGGCTGCAGATCCGTCAGTGGACCTTCGTATTTGAAAAGTTATTCATCCGTCACCTGTAACGTGACAGTAACACACGATGAGTATGCAGTAGAGTGCACTAGGTTTGGTATAAATGTGTACTAAACCTAACCCCTAAACCCAAACCAAAACTGTAAATCTGAATACAAAGGTTTGGAAACATTTGAAGAAAGTAAAAAAGTGGTCCCTTGGCAAGTGCAACCATTAGACTGCTACCAAAATGAAAGGCGCCAAGGTGAGAGTCGAACCGAAAACCATTCACACAGCAGACGTAGACGCATTCACTACACTACTACAACGGTGCTGTTAAAGTGACAAAGTCAGCATTTTATTCTAACCACATCGCTCTCGCCGGACCTATAGCCATTTCCTTTCTGAAAATCAAAGCTTTACATTACTAAACACAGACTGGGAAAAATAAAACAGCACATAACCAAAAATAGCACTAAAATGCAGATCCAGAAAATGCAGTCAACCAAGTTCATGCAATGAAATATGAAGCTGAAAGCAATATTACCAATTAAACTTCTAGTCACAAAACAACTTAAGCTTGCTGGACTTGCTACATCCACTAACAGTAATAGTAGCTGATGATTAAGTCCTAACCGACAAGGAAATAAGCACCAACTGATATTGATGCACACTAAAATATATAATACAGCAAAATAGGCACAGCAACACCACATCTCTAACCTCGACAACTCACAATTTACAAAGATAGTGGACTGATGGGATGCCATGGTGGTGGACTGGTGCTCCGCAGTGCATGACACGTCCGGTGTAACAGCGCCTCTTTCACACATTTGCCATTGATGTGAACTACATTACATCCTTTGAATCTTTGCAAAAATTCTTTTTATGGTTGTGATGGCGTCAAATCCCAAAAGAATGCAATTTGAAAATCCTGATCCGGAAATTCGAATAAAACCGTAGTCCGGATCCGACCCGGTTTGTTCAAAATGTACTGAATCCTGCCTGACTCGAGTCCAGAAATCCGTATCCTGTACACCTCTGCCAAACACTGCTTTTAAGTTTGTTTGTCACTGCAAAGGAATAGACGACAAACCCTTGCGTCGAAAAGTTTTTTCTCCCTCACAATCATACAAATTTCGTTTCAGGAAAACACAAATTGTCGGTGGCTTGAAGTTTCATATTTGTAAGTTTGAATATTCCGAGAGAAATCGTAGTAAACTGAAGCATACATTTCAGCCCACACTCACATTTCATCGTAAGATATGCGAGAGCTTTCTTAGAAAAAGACCTTCAGCTGTGTATTGTTCTTCCTTTTAAACAACGCACCTTTAAAACTTTTGAAATCAAACACTTTGACGACAGCAAAGTTACAAGCAATCCTGCAAACCAGTCGTTCCCACGTTTTTCTGGTCACAAACCACCATAAAAAGATCCTGTCGATTTTTAGCCAAATGTTTGAAACTTTGGACCAAACTTTCTTCATAACAGAAAGTAACAGAAGGTAACCTTCTCTTATGAAGACCTTCTGTTATGAAGGTAACCTTCTGTTTCTTCATAACAGAAGGTAAACATTGATTCTTCAATACAATGCAATAGCATGGGTCAAAATAAATAATTAATATAGAAATGTCTCTGGCGAATCTTGAAACTAAAAGAAAACATAGGTAGCCATAGCAAGAAAATTAAGTACTAAGCACTTTTCTTGCTCTTCTTTGCAGTGCCCCGGCGACGACGACTATGACGGCGCGAAGGGCATTTCCTCTCATTCTCTTTCTGATTGTTTGTTTATTTGTCGGGTCCACGATATGAGCATTTGTGGACAATCCGCATGTCACTCCGAAGTTCAGAAGTGAATGCAAAAGGTCGCACGCATGTTGGACAAAAGTGTCTTGGATTGTCTCCCAGGATACATTCCTCGATATAGTCTAATATATGTTTGGCGTCGGCGTGCACGGTGTGCCTCCACTGCAGCAAGATCGACCCTAATGAATTCGTCAATGCCACTGGCCAGGCGGTCGTCCACGCTGTGAGCGATCATAGGTTAATGACTCAAGTTGAGAAAGAGGAAGGGTGCAGCTTTTTAGTAGTTTGTATTGTATTGTATTG
>JGI24158J21664_10001063_pt1 | contig 29217 bp, 21 predicted proteins | sample Ectturendosymbi3_FD_21664 | JGI IMG/M metagenome (IMG submission 21664) | reverse complement strand
GCGCGAACAAGCAATAATAGAGTGATCTCGTCGGGTGATCTCTATTGTTGCTTGCTGCCACAGTGCGAAGCTTTGCGCACATGCCGCTCGGGATTTCCGATTGCAACAGTAACAAACATTAGGGAATTATAAGAGCTGTTGAAATTTGCTGACCAAATTAAGCAAGATTGGTGATCGAATCAGGAAAAAATTGAGAACTAATATTTTCACTGGTGTTCTGCCATTTTCTACTCTTCTTTGATTGATGCTGGCATTGGATGATAATGCACACTATGGTGAACTCAATATTCGTGCTTTGTTCAGGACAGACGAAACAATTGCCTGGGCGAGTGCACAAGTTCACTGTTTCTGCAGCGTCAATGACTCTAGAGTAATTTTGCCAGCCTCACTTTTGAAAAACAAGGTGGCCAAAGCCGGAGGTGGGTTGAAACACAAGTTTGACGTGACCTAACTGGCGTTTGGTTTTATGAAAAAATTATTTTATCAGCTACCATTGTCAATTTGCTACTTTGGTGCATTGCCTTCATGATTTTCTATGTAACAGTACAGTTACAAATATAATATCACTGTATTGGATTAATAACTTAACAAAAAATGTTTGCGACTGAAGAACAGTCTTTTGCTCGTCTCGTGTACCTTGTCTCCACCTTTCACTTTTCATATACTTTTCTTAAGGTGCGAGTGACGTCACGTCTCTGGCTCCCAACAGAGATGAGCAAGGGCACTGCGTTCTCCAGACGCCGGTTAAAATACTGTTCTGCGACCTGAAGCTTGCTCCTGGCGAGAGTAAACTGTGTACGTTGTATTGCTTCTATTTGTCGTTGTCTCTGCGCTCAGTACACTCCTGTGCCTGTCAGATCAAGCCTGACAGAGTGATACAGTGAAACTACATGCCTTTCGCCACCCCACCCCTTGTGTACTCCGGTGCTAGTTCATGCTCTGACTCGCAGTGAAACTAAGCTCTTGTTGAAATGCTGACCGACTTTCCACACCGCCTGGTATAGGATTCGATCCGATACCTGCGGTTTTGTGACTGATCGTTAACGACAGAGCCTTTCAACATGTTACCTCCGACGCACATACTCAGTGGTTGATGGTGCTCACTTGCTTTATTGGCAGTACTTGTTAACTGTTGTTGAACAGTGAATTGAAAAATATTAAATATTCCAGAGTTTCGAGTGTAAATGATTTATTTCCTGCACATACGTTACGCTTGCCTAAATTAATATTTCTTTTTATTATAGTCCAATTCACGGAACTTATACCAAGCGACGCCCCGCCATCGTACCGTGGGACCTCGTGCAAGTATTCGTACAAACTCACTGTTGGCACGCAAAGAGTAGGAGCGCCCATTAAACTTATGAGGATCCCCTTCCGGGTGCTAGTAGTGTACGGTGAGTTTGCAACATGGTAAGCAGACCGCTGCATGTTGTCGGTTTCCTCTTCGAACAAACCCTTGCAGAAGACCCTTCGCGTTGCGTGAATATGCCGAAGAGCTTGGTTTAAATCAAAACATTTTAGTATTCAAGAAGTAACAACGTGTTGTTGCTGTAAACTACCGGCCTTTTTGAATTTATGGTCATTTACAGCTCTTTAATGCATTGAATATAACGCATAAGCTCTGTTTCTCTGGTAATGTTTGATGAATGCCACCTTTTGTGAAAGTATAGCATAGCATCGAATCGTTAACATTTTGCAAACGTTTCCCAACTTGGCCCTGATACATTTTACTACCCGGTACGCCTCAACCTTCATGTGATGTGTGCGCTTTCATTGCAAGCGCTTTACGCAGTCATTTAACCTGGCGCATTTGCTTGTTCAGCATGACTTCCTAACACTTTGAAATAAATAAATAATGTGAAGTGTTTCCTAACACTTTGAAAATAAATAAATAATGTGAAGTGTTTCCTAACACTAATGTTTCCTAACACTTTGAAATAAATAAATAATTTGAAATAAATGTGAAGCCACACCGAGTCACCGGCAAACCCACTCCCTTGAAGTCTTATCTGCGCCTACCTCGCTCAGCATCGTTGTGCTTTTTGTCTGAGTCTAGTTATCCGGGCAAAGCTGTTTTTTTTTGGTCATTTGTCGGTCAGAGACCGAAATGGTTTTGAAATGGCTGAACAAAGTTAAGTCATTTCGACCAGAGTGTCTGAAAATACAGGCTAACGAACTCGCTACAGCGAGTTTTAATACAGCTGTGAGACAAATGAGCGAAATGTCTCAGCAAAAATCACCCGAAATGTCTCAGTGAAAAAAAACAGGGGCAAAGTGACATGCATCCCACGAAAGTGAATTTTCGTAGTCTTTGTTGCTCGTGCAGGGCTGACAGAGTATCAGATGAACGAAGAACAAATTCCCAGCAATCCCTTCCTGGACAACACGGAGTCGAAGGTCAACCTGCTCGACATCGCCTCTGAGGTGCTCAGCACGATCACGTCACGGCGCTCGTGCAGTGAGTGGCATTAACCAGTTGATTTGCTTTGTGACTGCGGCAGTGATTCCTTTTGCTGTGTCACTGTATGACGCAGGGTTCCCACGCGGAATTGAAAGTGTTGAATTGTGAAATCGTATTTCAAGACCTTGAAAAAGTATTGGATTTTCCAAAATGTACATAAAGTATTTGAAAAGTATGGAAATTCTAAATTCAACCGTTTATTCAAATTTTGTTCTTTACCACTGATGACAGTTTTGCAAATGCTGTTTGCATCGTGTAACATCAATAAAATTTTGGAAAAGTGAAAATCAGTGATGTTATTAAATTTTCATTATTTGGTGTTGAAAAGATATTGAAGAATATTGAAAAAATCTGGCAAATGTTTTTAAAACTGTGTGGGAATCCTGGCTGTTGACATTTTCGTAAAGAAAACGTTGCCAAGCAATGATTCGCCGAGTGAGCAATATGTTTAGTTGCTTTTATCCAATGCATTCGTTCTTGTAAAGCCCGATCTCCCATCTCCAAAGTTGAAATTCACTCTTTTTTGTTCTGTCCTCACGTGCTACGAGTCTGTTTTTCTTCAGTTTTAGTTTTTAACGCTGCAAGTTCTTGCAAAAGTGTCATGAAGATTTTCTCCAGGACAAGAAACCGTCTTTCACTTAAAAGTGACAAAAAATAGAAAACGTCATTAAAAACATATACGTCGTGAGCCTGTATTCGTCTTCAACACATTTCATCAAATGCAAACAACCCACACGGTCATTCGTCATCGATGACGTGTTTCCTGTTTTCCCAGGAAGCTACAAGATCGCGAACAGCCGAGGTCTGATGGGAATCTTTTCTCTGATGAGGACCTCGGCCAAGATTGGGGAGGACATTGTCGGAGTGTTCGACTTCAGTTCTGGAACCGTCCCATGCTTGCAGGTATACTTTGTGGCAGACGTTACGTTTACGCAAGAAGCAGCCGTGCTGGCAGTCGCTTGTATTGTTGTCTTCGTCGTGTAAAGTCGCCCCTCTGAAATCCTTGAATCTGTTTTGCTCTCGCCGGAATATCCGGCGACACATTAGGCGGAATGCGGACCGTGTCTGGCCTTGGCCGGACTATACTATTTCTAGGCAATAAAAATAAGAAAAAAAGTATATTTCCATAATTTTTCCGCTGGTGTCCGCCTCCATCTGTTTAATCATTACCAGCACATATTCGTAACATTAGGACGAGCGAAAACGAACGTTCTGCCCGTTGATGTCTTCCATAACTTGTTGCCGGAATGTTCCAGGATGCCCATGATTTGCCGACATAGGACGCTGAACGCTGCGTTTCACCCATATTTTTTAAAAGAAGCAACACTTACGTAAAGTACAATTTACGTCTTGTAAGGTCGTATCGGAAGCCAGCATGCAGAAATTTCAGCTTCAGATAAACTTGTGTCAGCAGGCAGCGAAGAGCAGCTGTCATGGTCAGCGAATGGTTGAAAGACTTGCTTTTTGAGAAGTCCGACATGATTTCATGTTTAAAGCTGGTCTTGTCTTGCGCTCTGGCTTCTCGCACATTGGATCATTGCCGCACAAAGCTTCATCATCGCATGGAGCGTTTTGTCACGTGATGATGTGACGCTTATTGAATAACTTATTCTGTACATGCGTTTGTTTACAAATCAACAAAAAAGGTCACTTTCCATTTCACTGGGAACAATGTTGTTAGTTTCCCTTCTTAACCAATGTATCGAAGTCTAGGGTTGGCTTTGCTGCTGCGATTATCAGGTAGATCTCCGATGTTGGCCAGTTGACTTCGAACTGCAACGAGCTTAAAGTTGATGTCCATGGCAGGACCAGGCCCGGATTTCCCATATAGGCTTTCGGGGCTATAGCATAGAGCGGCAAATATTTTTTCGGAAGTATTTTTGGGTTTCTTTGCTTGGGCATTTTGCAGCACCTATTCTAGAGTTATCTGCCTGTCTGTTTTTTCTGATTCAAAATTTTCCTTTGGAGTGAAAAGGTGCGGCAAAGCTTCTATGTCCAGCACTAAAAACCCAGCCCTGGGCAGGGGTATGAACGGTTACACACACACACACGCGCACATGCGTGTGATAACAAAACCAACTTGAATTCGAAACTCTCTCATTCATGTTGGTGTCGCTTTCAAACAGATCTTACCTCCGCAAGCCTCACGTGCAGCTTATTCATGCGCGACAACACGTCTAAAAACGCACCAAATTTTCTCTTTCAACTTCAACGAAACTCGCTGAAGCACTTTGCCCCGAATAAAACCAGCGGAGTCAAAAGTTCTGGCTACCTGCATCGGTTTCTTCTAAGACTGCAATGAACTGGAGGTGCTGAAGGTCACCTTAATCGCATGAACTTAACAAGTTTTGCGACTGGATTCACGATATTGTTGAGGTGCTTCACAGACCTACATACAGATTCCTGGTGAATGATGCAATGAAGGGACATGAGATCCCGGTCGGGATTTTCCTCTTCCACTTCACCCGAGATTCTCTTCAGCATCTCAACAATGTTTCAGGTTAAATCCGCAGATTCATCCGCTGTAGCGCTAAAAAACTGCTTTCTCCAACTTTGCTTCACAATTTCCACGCCAGTGGGCGCCCGAGCATCCCCCCTCGTTTCCCTCTTCAGAGACACGACTGACAAAAAACTCTTCCGCTTACTAAAAACCGTGGCTATTCCTTCGGATAAAGATGAACACTGAACAGTACCTTTCACGTCGTTACTTTCATCCACTGCCAGTGAACATGAGTTATGGCGCGTCTGGTTTCAACATGGCCACCAGGGATGTACCGAGGTTAGATGGGGGCAAGAAGTAAGTTTGGCCCCCCATGTTCGAACCTAAGGTCTTTTGGTAGTGAATGTACTGCGTTGAAGAAAGCACTTGCGACATTTGTTGGGACTTTTCGGCGCTTCTCATTGATTCGGAGCCCAGGCATTTTGCCCCCCTTGCACCCGCTTTTTGCCCCCCTTGCACCCGCTCGGTGTTCCCCTGCTCTCTGTGTATATCTTCGTCGATCAGTTCCACGTGGCGAGTAATTGCTCTGCGTAGCATTGAACTGAGTTTTTTCAAACATGCCTTCACTCTCGGCACACAAGAGACCGTGCGATGCAAATGCATCGAAGCTTGTCTTATTTTTGCCACTTCGGTCTATTTTCTTCCGGAAGATTTGTTTTGTTCGAATTTAAATTGTTTCCCTGTTGATATTTTTTGCCACTTACCGAACAGGCGTCACTTTTTTGAATCTGTGATAAAAATGAACATGAATTTTAACAATCCGCTTGAAATTATCATCACTAGACAGGGGGGGACGCCCGGGAGCGGGGGCATCGAACCCTGACCGTTCAAAAAGGGGGTAACGTGGGCGGAGGCGCCTTTCATAACAGTATAATAGGCAATTTCATGGTTTATCGAGGTCGAATTGAAACAAATTTATTGCAGCTATTCGCGCACCCAGAAAATTCAGAAATGGCTTTCTCTAATTTCTGTTGTTATTTTTGAGGTCAACATTGTTGCTGCACAGAAACAAGCATACTGGTAACGATGTTTTTTGTTTTTTACAGTTTTCTATTGCCCTCAACTTTCTTACTGCTCTGCTCCCCTGTCCTACCGTCCATGTCACTATATCACGATTGAGTGGATTTTTCAAACAACTACCTTTTTTTTGTTTTGAAGAAATCCTATGCTTTTTATTGTCTTCGCGCTTTGAGAGTTTATTAGGTTACGCAAAATGTTGGACCCCGACTTATGCAATTTCCCACGCGTTACCCCGGCTTCAAGGGTGCGGGGCCAGTGTGGTACCCAGTAACCCAGTGCTGTTTATTTGCGAGACAATTCGGTCATTTGTCTCGCAGCAGTATCAAAACTCGCCGTAACAATATTCACTAACCTACCTTTTCGGACATTACGACCGAATTGATTTAAGTTTTTTTCTGTATTTTGAAAAAAAGCGATTCGGTCTGTGACGGAAAAATTACCGACAAAAACCCAGGTGCCTGTGTTGTTCTCAGTCCTTCGGAGCCGGATACTGCGTAGCAGAGCGATTTTCGTTGTTCGAGGAAAAACGTATGTTTCCTGTTTTACAGTTCACCGTCTGCTTGCAAAGCGAAGAGAGTCTGGCCGAGGAGTGCCAGAGAACCCCTGGTCAGGGCATCGCCATTGTTTCGTACGGCAAGCAAGTCCAGTTCTGTTTGTTCGCCGAGCGCATCCACGTCATCCTCCCCATTCCGCTTCACGTCGCCCCTGGATTCCTGACAGATTTAGGTAGAAAGAGTGTTGGCGCTGATGCTGTGGGGGGTGTAAGGATAGCTTTTCGCAATCCTCAGCTTGCGACGTTAAAACTAATGTCACTAATCTATGATTTGAATTTCAGGTCTGAGGATTGCGCAGATTTTCGTGAAATCGATTTTTTATAAAAAAAATTTACCGGTTGATTCACTTAAGTTTGTCATCTTTGTAGAGACTAGTTACTAGTTGCTCATCAAACCTAGTTTTCCGGTAACTGCTTTTGACTTCTTTTCCTGTAAGGGACTTGTTTTGGGGGTGCTGCAATGAATGGTCCCCAGTCCAACGCTCTATGCTGGCGCCGCGGTGCCTTCTCATTTCCACTGCTCTGATCTCTCACATACAGTTCCACAATGGAGGCGAAACGTCCGTGGCAGATGTTTCCTTGGCCCTGTCTCGTCGCCGCACCATGCATTGCAAGTCATGCGTGTTTCGCCCTCACATTGGTCATATGATGATCCTTTGTCGTTTTGTTAACACTGGCTTGTCGAAGTGTTATATAAATGTTATGCAACAAATCACACCCGACGCCTTTTCAAGCAATTTTCGACATCACTTTCACACTAGAAAGTTTGTCGGAAACCCACCTCAGATGGCTTTTGTTCTGCGATAAAACAACGGAACCTTTATGTGAAGCTAAAAATTATCCAGTCCATTATCTGCTTTGGATCGTTCTAAAAGCAATGTTGCCGCGCAGAAGAAACTCATTTGTAAACTTCTATTCTCAATCATCCCCGTACGTTAATATTGGATGGTTCTACCTTCTTGTGGTTTATTACGCTTTTGATATGTTAATGGGAATCTGGTCGTTTCTCAATGACTTCATAAACCTTTGGCGTTATTCGTAAACCCGCTTTTATTTCTAAACGTAATTTTTCAAGGTCTTTACTTAATTTTAGTTTCATTTTACGTCAAGGTTGTGGGCCCGTGGTTACCTTCATGCAGCAGTGTTTCACAGTGAAAAACGCTTTTATTCATCAGAATCGTCCAAAACATGAAAAAAATAACTAACAAGCAAAAACATGCGCAGCTATAAAGCAGCGATGTTTTGAAACAGGGATGTAGGCTCCTGTTTTTGTTGTTACAACCGTGCCCGTATTTCCAGTTGTTCATAAGATTTTTTCGGTATCTGACACTGAATTTTGTGTGGAGAACAGGAAAACGAATGTCAAAAGCTTTTTTAATTTCGAAGGTTAATACGTTTTTCATTTCAACAGTGACCTTTTTTCATATTTTGTAATCCCTTATCCACCCAACCTTTACTGGAAGGAATGTTATGGCGTAAAAGTTTTAAGCTAGTAAAACAAAAAGGTGCAGTTTTGTCGTCGAATCTCATGCATAGATGTGTGAAAAAAATTGGCAAAATGCAAGTTTTTGCTGGAAAGTCATGAAAGTAACCGTTGTTGGTGTCTTGAATTTCAGTTTTGATACCGGGTTGAGTTTGTGCGACGCTGATAACGTCATTTCCTGTCGCAGTTTGTCTCAAGTGGAAACTTCACTTCGAGTTCATCACGGCCACGTCCCCGATCAACGGCCTGGACCTGGAAACTGCCCAGCCCGGCGATCGAATGTGGCAAGGTCCTGGCCAGATACGGACCGAATCGATGACGTGGGACGTTCCGGTCCAGGTCCTGCCGACTATGCCCACTCAAGCGGAAAACATAGCCTCGTCGCAGACTCTCTCGCTTTTGCAGTTCTGAAGAAGGGAGAGTCCCTGTGACGCGCTTCGGCTCCAGCGCTGGTGCTCCCCCCCCGTGCGGATGGTCCTGCGTGCGCTGGGGCGAATCCTTTGTTGGCGAAGGAGCCTTTGATGGAAAATGACTGGAAAAACTTCTCCATGATTAAAAATCGAAAGGAAAAGTTACCTCGATTTCTGACCCCAGCATCCACGTGAAACGTTCTCGTTGCGAAGTTGCCGAACTCTCAACTCAACTCTGTCTAAAGCAGGGATCCAAAATCGAACCCATTTCCTGGCCGCTTATAACCGCTTACAAAGCAGTTGTTATTGATTTATGGGACGGTGAGGGTTCTGTACCAAGTCATGCGGATTCCTCAAGGTAGTGAACTGCACTGTGATTGTTGAAGTGTTTGTGAAACTAACCACGAAATCGGAGCAAAGTTGGAGTTATGGTATCAACCCCCCAGTTATGGTAATAACCCCCCACCATCACCCTCCATGCATCAAATCGTGGCGTTTTAATCACTACTTCTCGTATGAATCTGTCGACCAGGTTTCATTCACGTTCAAACATTTGGCTTTGCGTTGAGGTTTTCAAGTTTTGCGTTTTTGTCTGGGAAGCGTGCGCATCGTTTAACTGTCGAGATAGGCTTTTATCACTTTGGCCGGAAGAGTATTGAAACGACAAAGTGAAATAATGATTTGAATGAAGCCACATCGGTCGAATGATAAACAAGTACTTCCACTACCAGCCGTAGTGTTCTTTCAAACGAGTCTTTACTTGACCCCTAGTCATCCGAGTCTGTACTCGACCCCTAGTCATCCGAGTCTGTACTCGACCCCTAGTCATCAGAAACAAACTTCGAGTCATCGACAATCACGCTTTCTCGATTACTCGCATTCTTGCATATCGTGCAAAAGTCTCAGTGGCTTATTCACAAAAAATCGGTTGCGTTTTATTAGGAAGGTGGCAGCGAGTATTCATCGAATCGAGTCGTTTGCCGACAGAAAAGGCAACTAGTTTATAACGAGTCATTGCAAACACAACTCATTTTAAAGATAAGCCAGGGGTCTCCAAACCAAACTACGGCCCGCGAAGCTGTTTCATCCGATCGCAAAGACAATTTGTAAATGGTGAAAAAATACTATATCTATGAAAAACTTGTTGATTTGTAGAATGTAACATATCCCGAAACAATCACATTACGTGAGATGTCCTGCCCTCAAACTGTTTTGTAATAGCTAGACCCTGAGATAAGTCATTGCGAAAATCGACTCATTTTCGACATGGCGATGTCCCCCCCATGGAAGGTTACGGCGATGAACGCACTTTCTGACTCGGCCGCGCTGTCCCTGAACAAAGCACATGTTATCATAAAAAGTGATTTATGAGGAAATGCCGCCCGTACGCTGCTTGGAATGTGTAACGCGTGTAGTATGTGTTCGGCAACTCGCTGCTTGGTCTTGTTGACTTACGTCGTACTCGTGTTCAAAAGTTCGTTTTTCCAATGGCGTAGGAGGCGGGGTGCGGGGGATGCAAGGGCACCCCCAAGAGTTTTGATTTGTTGAAAATGCGGGCAAAATCCCTGAAAATCAGGGGCAAAATTGGCGCCCAATGTTTGTCGAAAAACCCATGAAGACCTTTTGTTGGAGGTCACATCAAAAAAAGGTGTTCATGATCTTTGCGGGAGACAATGAAACCTTTTCGCGCAAATCTGCGGAAATTTGGGCAAAAAGCCTTCGCAACCCCCCAGAATTTGCTTGCTCCTGCACCTGTACTTTTTCCACCGAAACGGAATGATTTTTCAAGTCTGGATCTTATGACATAAATGCATACAAAATGTGACCGATCTCACATCCAACCAAACGCCCGAAGCCATGTTTGTCTCGAAATTTTAACTGTTTATGGCTACAGACAGGCCCGAAACCAATGGGGTCAACCGGGCGATTGCCCCCCGAAATTTTCAAAAACATGTTTAGTTGTTAAGTACAACAACAACTTACAATCACTTTATTCCCTCCAGCCCCGAAAATATCATCTGAAATAATATCAAGCTCATGAGGTTTCACACAAATCTATTTTCCCAAATGATTTCCGGCGGAAGAGGATTTAGTCTTGTGCACGTGCTTGCTTCCCACGTTCCCACATCAATTGTAGCAAGTTGGACCATGACCATGATCGAAATACATTATAGTTCATTCTCAGTGGCGTAACTGACCGGAAGGCAGGGGTACGAACCCCCCCACTGGCAAGCTTAATGTAAAAGCAGGACCCCCAGTTAGCTCATATTCCCATTTCAGTATTCCTCAGGTTGTCAGTACGTTGCTCTTTTTTGCGTTTTTCGGAGTATTTCCCGGATGTGTAGGGTTTTAGTATAGCCATCCGCCTCCGCATTCACTATCATTTCTCGACTTTTTTTGCTGTTGACCAGTGGGTCCCCTCCAGCTGTGTTTCCCCCCTGGCTCAAACCTCCAGTTACGCCACTGCTCATTCTTGAATATGATGCGGATCACCCTTTGCGAAGGGAGCGCACTGCGATAGCGTTAGAACCAGATCCCTCCTCTGTACCGCGATGAATGGCGCACACAGTCGAAGTGTAGCCTGTACAGACTTCGGGTTAATCCGCCTAATTGTTGTTTTCGAAACTTAGATTCAGCTGCACGTTCTGCATTGTTTGGCCGGGGTTTGATTTGTTTGTTTCGAAGCCGCAAGCTACTCGATCGCTGTCACGTGTTGCTGTTCCACTTACAAAATCTTGGTGCTTCGCCAAGTTTCCCTCCACGATTGGATGTGAGGTGCAATAGGTTCCGCTTCCTGCGTTCCTTTTTCGTTTTGTGCTATTTCACAGTCAGAGCTCGTTGTTGAAAGCCGCGCCGTTTGAGAGTTTATGCAAAAACATCGACAAAAGGAAAACTCTACGTCACTATTGCTCTTTGTCTGTTGTCACAATCGCGTACTGTCTTGTCACTGTCGCTCATTGTTCGCAAAGCACCAGAGTACAAATTAAAAGCGATGAACCCAGTGATTGATGTCAGAATTGGAGTCCGCAAAGCATGTGTGAGTTGACGCTGGCTTAGTATCAACAACGGTGTGAAAGCCAACGATGTTCCATCGCCAGGATGTTCTGATGTCTGCGAGACCCAGCCTTTTGAATACGTCCAAATATCATCGCACTTACGCAAGAACTTCTTTACTTTCGGTGTAAATTGTATAGACATGGGAAGTTGTGGGATATTGTCAAAGTGCAGTTGTTGACAACTCTCCACCATGTTGCCTTACCAAGTGCTTGCACTGTGTTTGTGTGTATTGTAATAGAAAAAGCTTGATTGGCCTCTTATTTTTGTGAAGAAGGTTAGGTTTTAGAAAAGATGTTACACAATATCGTTTCCTTTTGTCTGCATTCGAGGATCGTTTGTTAAGTTAATGTTAAATAGTTCAAGTTTACTGACATTAAGACATTTTGATAAGAATGTAGAATTCTACGTCTGATGGGGATGGGCGTTTAATTCCGGATCCAGAATACCGATTCCTATTCTCGTTTTTCACTGTAATGCATTGCACCTGAGAATTGCTAAAAAAACGTTGTTCACTCAAAAACCAAGGAAGCCCACACAGCGCACTTTCCTTAACTCGGCACTGGAAATCAACAAATATCACACAAACAATACATTTTCGCAACACAGAACAACAAATTTCTTAATTCTCATGCAGCGGTGCATTTTTGCCGGACGAAAGTGGTTGCGCCGGGAAAGGCCAGATTTTGACAATACTTTTTAGAATAAAACTCATTTTTCTTGGCTGTAGATGTCCTTAGAGCTTAGACCCAATCAAACTTGGCTAGTGGCCTAAGACAACTACAAATGGCTTCGGCTTATTTCATACCAATTAAAAACAGAAACTGCTTTATCGCATAGGATTCCAGAATCCCAAACCGAAACTGCAAATATAAGAAAATAGTACGGTTGATCGCATAAAACAGATATTCGAATGGAAATATTCTTTTCATTTGTAAACTTAAACTAAATCGCTTAATTGCATAGTTAACTTTAAGAAGTGTAAAGCGCACTGCTCAGATTGTGTGAAAACCTGTGGTGGCATTAATCCGATTAAGAAACTGCTGCCGAAATGACTACCTTCACCGACGTGCCAAAATCAGCGCCGCCCGTTCAGTTTCTAAGCTTCAGTGCACTGTGTTCAGCGCGGTCTAGTGTCGCGTCCGTACAGGTGCGAAGCTTTCTCACGAAAGAAGCACTTTTGAAGTCAATTTTGTGGCATTGAGTAACTACCGGCCGCATGCAACTATGTTTACACCTTTGCACCAGATGTGTTAAATTCTCAGCAGAACAAAAATGTGGACCTGTGCTGTACACAAACTTCGAATTTTGGTTTATATTCCAAAACACTGAGCACAGTACACTTCAGTTTAAAATGCGGGTATATGCCGTAAGTTCCGTTGCGGGCAATGCACTGTTTCAACTTCGTTACTTGTTTGACTTCACACTTTGTTTTTTCACATCAATAAGTTTCATTTGGTGAATGCCTCAACCGAATGATACATAACAAACGCCATTGGGATTATGAAAGCTTCACGACGCCACAGGCTAACAAATCAGTTAAGTCTTTACGTACAGCGCCCAGCTGTATCGGGACCAAGACATTTTTAGAACTTCTCGAGGCATTTAAATATTCCGCAGTTCTACAAATCTTCATACACGACAGCTGTAAGATATAAACGTGTTCCCAACAGCATTGCGCAGCTGAAGTAGCAGAAAAGTAATGGCGGTCGCAAGTGCAGGAAACGTTCCCGGACTGATACAGGCAATTATTACGTCACACACGCAGTGCAATGCACAGGCTCGCAACAACGTCGAATTTACGTTTCAACTGATGACCGCTGCTTTGCTAAACACAAGGATTTCAGAATTTAAAATACTGCATAAGAAACAAGGGATTTTTAGAACATCTAGAAGCATTTTTGTATCTCACAGTTCATGAAATCTCCGTGTTCGGTTGGTTGTCAAGGTACAGATGCCAACGGTGTCAGGTATCACGCATGTGGAGCGATGTGATTGTTTCGTAATAGTATTATACAACGTTAGCAGGGAAATGCTGTTGCCTGTTCCAAAACATTTGCATATCGCATTAGAAACCTTCATTGGCAGCGTCTAATATTTGATCAGCGTTACTGCTGAGTACCTACAGCACAAGGGGACCTGTAATGTCAGTGGAGCGATGCTCCGGTGTAGTGCAATACATTATAGTGTTCCAAATGTCTGCATGTTAACCGTGATCGCAACTTGGTGGTAGTTACTGATGCACTGGACAAAGATCTGTTAGAAGAAGCTGACGTGGCAAGTTATACAAACATTTTTTCAAGCCGTTTGTGCAAGCAAAAGCAACTGCTCATTCGCACTTTTCGTCTCTCCACGCATTTTTCTAGCTGACACGTTAACAAAACGGCTACAACTGATTTTAAAACATGCAGGAAACAATGCACTCAGCGACTTACAAATGCATGTAGTCGGTTAAGTAACTGCAGAAATCACTGCGCAAGTTGGTGTCTCAAAAAAACTTTTGTGGTGAACTGCAAAATGTCAGTGTATGCACAATGATGCTAAGTTTGCACTTGCCCACGTGGTGTAAGAGAAAAACGCAAGGAGTGGACTGAAAAAATGTCTGCGTGTGCGTATCAGTGCTGTTTCCACACGGTGCAAATGAAAAACGCATGTGAATGGACTGAGGAAATGTGTGTGCATGTGCAGTAGTGCTCTTGTTTTCACGCAGTGCAAGAGAAAAAAGCACCTGAATGGACTGAAAAAATGTCTGTTTGTGCGCATTAACCTTAATGCGGTGGAATCAAGCATCCCGCTGATGTTGTGGAGTATCCAAACCGAATCCAATAACCCGGTTTGAATTAGCATTTTGGATTCGGATAGTTTAGGATCCGAATCCTTCTGGATTCGGTATTCCTAAATGCCCATCCCTGACATCTGCTTTCCAGTGATCTGTGTTTGGAGACTGTGGCATTACGAAGATTATACATCACGTTGATCTCAGCCCACTGAGGCTGTTTTAAGGGTTAGGAAATGGTGGTGCGCCTAGAAAGTGTAGTGTGCACAAGCACGTACATGCTAGTATTAAAGGATAAAAGAAATACGTTAAATATGCGCCAGCAATCTGCCAAAATCAGGCAGCAATTCTAAGTAACGGATGAGGCGTAAGGTTTGTCGGCACATTTAATTCGAGCGGATAAAGACGTAGATAGCGTAACAGCATGGGGAGCTGGAAAGACTTCCAAAAAACTTCGTATAATGCGGTTTGCGGGATAAAAATGATGCTTGTGTGACAGTGATATGATAAAACTCTTGGGGCATTAACAACTGTATTCATGGAAAGAACAAGTCCAGTGGGGTAATCCAAAATAAGGTATAGCTCATTTGCCGAATTATCTGTAAATCTATAGCTTTGCAGATAAATTCGGCACAAAACGTATCCCGTAATTTCAGATAATAATGTCAATTTCCGAACAACTTTCATATTTGAGCGGAATTGCTAATTCCCGGGCGAAAATGTTCAATTGCTCGGCAAAATCTTGTGTCAGATGAAAGTATGCTTTTTCAGCCTGAAATTTTGTGGCGCTTGTGAAGTGGGGGGGTCAGGTAGTAGGAATTTATTCTTTAAATGAACACGGCGGTCTTTCAGAGTGATTGAGATCAATTTACGGTTTTAAAAGAATAAATCACATGAAAGTAAGGCTTTTTTCGAAATTTGCAGAAGAAACTCGTTATGTAACACACACTCCTGCCTCCATGGCTTTGAACTGCAGTTAATTAACATTGAGCAAAAGTGTCTCATGTTCTTTTTGCAACACAATTGATTAGTTTCACGTGTATTTTGAACTGCCACTGCCATACGTCGCAAAGCACTGTACGCAGAAGTTATGACTTGCTCGGAAAACTCAATCTACACTCTGTTAGTTTGTCGTTCGGTGTTTTTGTTTCTTTATACTTTTTTTAAGAAAGAGTTACATTAATTTTTTATTGGAGTTGAACACTATTTCCCGTTAATCAGTACAGGCTCAGCATAAGTGTCCAGAAGGCGTTGAACACCATTTGTTAAAGTAAGCCGTTTTAGAAGTCTGCCCCTCAAACAAATTTAAAAAGGGGCGTTTCTCTTCTTCAGCAGATACTGCCAATCACAACCCTCTCAGCTCGTGATAGCCTACAGCTGTAGCAGTCAACAATTTTGCACAATCTCTGTTTACAAAAGTGACATAGCAAGAATGCGAAAGCAGAACGACGCCCGTGCATACATGTGTGGAGAGCTTAAAATATGCATTGCGCTGTAATTCACGTGGAAAACTGCATGTTACGGCCCATTAAGGTATTAGAAAAAATTATGTTCAAATGAAGGCATCAACAAACTCTTCACATGACTAACATACACGTTGTTTACGCCAACAGGTGTGGATGCCTGAAAACAAGTAAATATTGCGCTGATCGAAAGCGTTCGTGTCTGTCTAAAAATACCACGTACTCGCGCAAAACCAAAGCAGATGTTCTGCGAAAGGTCAAACGTTGAAATTCGTGTCTGATTTTGTCAGTTAAGTCTGTTACCGAGAGCAAGTAAAGGCTAAAAATGTTGCAATGCAAACAAACAAAGAAAGATGCACGGAAATCATTGAGAAGCACGTTTTCTTCCTTCCAGTTAACAGCGATAACGGGCTGAAATTGTTTACCGTTTTATCCTGTTTAATGCGATCAGTCTTTTTCAAAATGTGCTTCAACGTCTAGCAAACGTTTGGACTGTAAGTAAAGTTGACGTGGACAGAGTCGCGTCAGCTCTGCCCTTGAATGTCGGAAACACTAAGCAGATTGTGCAAAACAACCAATTATCTTAGACGTCTCTGAGTTTTTCTAAAGGGTGTTTTTTGAACTTTGTTTCTCACAAGTCCCTTTTTCCAATTTTGACAAATCACGCCTCAGTAAAAATCAAAACATTGGTAAGAGTCTCAGTGCTGCTTCTAGACTTTAAGTCAATTTGAAAATTTCAATTAAAACTGCGACTGATCAGCGCATTAAAAATTACCTGTACTTTTTCTAAATGTGATTCCATAAGAAATTGTGGCATTATACACCAGATTTACTATTGCAGCAAACTAAAAGTAAAAGCTCTTAATAATGAATCAAATTGTGGCAGTCAGTAAACATATATTTACATAAAAATGTTTAGAAGAATGTGACTTGTTCAAAAGCAATCAATTATTGCTGTGAAAGATGGAAACGCGGTATGTTTGTTGTATTGGCGATTAAATGGTCTATTTGGGACTTAATGCATAAGTTGTGAACGTGAAGTTTCCAAAAAAACGGTTGGCGCAGAAACAACTGTTAATATTGTATAGCGCAGGGTGCTTCCTCAAGTTAAGTGTCTTTTAAGGTTGATCAAAAGCAACGCTTAGTAAATAATTATTATTTTATTACGAAAATCTTTCGGTTTGAATTCCTGATAATTTAGAACTGCTTTTTAAAAAAAGTTATTATTTGTTGGTTTAGAATTGACAAAATTGCTTCTCTCCCTGCTTCTCGTTTGTGAAAAAAGTCAAGATTTTGCCTCATTCATACGTCGGATAAGCATATCTGCTCACGGTATTCTTTGAAAATTCAAAAATTGATGACCCATTTTAACCAACACGATTCTGTCTTTCGCCTGATAAGTAACAACGTTCTTCAGCATCGTAGATTTTTTTAAAGTTACCCGGGAATGGCGCGCAGTTGGCTTGTCGTTTCATTTGAATATTTATTTACAGAATATTGTTTCGAGATCAGCTTCGAATTATTATCGGGGTCGACAGATGTCGCAATCTCTTGCGCTTCACTTCTCGGTTCTTCCCCCCCGACCTCTTCAACAGCCTGCGAGGACAAGGCAGGGAGGGGTCTTTCAAACGAACCAGACGAACTTTGCATTTTCGCTTGTCCACCATCGGGGTACACCTTGGAGGCCAATCGACGGGCAGTTTTATCCTGAAACCAAGTGGACATAGGTTTGAATCACCCAAAATTGCAGTTGGAATGTAGTTTATTGGCATTTTAAAGCTAGAAGTCGAAAAGCTCAAATAAACGCGTTTATTTTCAGTTTCTATTTAGCTATTTTGTTGAATCGTTGGTTTTACACTATCAGTCAGTCTATAAACCACAAACACTCAATGAAAAAGTGTTTACTTACGTGTTACAGCACAAAACACCTCTTCTATCGTGACAAGTGCAGAAATGACAATCGTCAGTCATCCATTGGTCGAGCAATTCGTGCTTCTTGCCTCTGTAGTTGCACGTTCCTAGACATATCGCAGAATTGATGAGCATTTCAACAAAAAGTTCAATAGTTGTTAGTTTTCACGTTTCACTTAGGTTCTTTTCTGAAAACACATGTTTTCGTCCGATTCTCTATTTTTGCTAAAGTATCTCTAACTGATTGAAAACGTGAGTTCTTTTTTCATGAAGTAATTGCTTGCGCACAGTCAACAGCATACATCGAATTTTTCTGTGTTTGAAGATTCAAAACAATGTCTGTTGTGTTCGTTTTGATTCCATTGACCGGATTTGCTTCTGCAAGTTTTAGTTATTTTTACAACCAAAAATTTTCTTGTCTCATATCAATGGTTCACAGAGGTTAGTAAACAAAGTCCTGAACACAAAAATGCATAATCATAACGCAGCACGGGGCATACGTCCAGGCACTACTAAGAAATCTTAGACACTGAAGTGAAATGGAGGTGCGCGTCGTTGAAAAATGCGTGCAAAGTTTCTGTTCAAATGTTTTCACGAAAAAGATTACGTGATGCCGACGACCACTTACATTCCTGGGGATGTAATGCAAATTTGATAAAAGTTCTTATAGGATATGCGCAGTCGCTCAGTACCAGAATGCTTCTACCTGTTCCATTATCAACAAGCATTCATCGATCAACATACAGTACTGTAAGTACGAAGCAAAGAAGCTTTCACTGCAATTGTGCACTGCGCTGAGCAATGGTGCCACCGAGCCTCTTCATTGCGAAGTAAAGACGTTTCAGTTGTCTCTGAATGTCAATCAAGGGCGTCCGAAAAATTTTTGTAGTGGGGGCTTCCGACCTACGCATACTACCTGCATCATGATTGGTTGTCTGACGCCATCAGCGAAAACGCGTCTACTGTATACTTGCTGTGATTTTATTGCAGGTACTTCATATTTTGCGGATCTCATTAGCTACAAAAGATACTTTGAAATCAATACCAATTTGCAAGTATTGCCGGTAAGTTGTTGACCAAAAAAGTTATGGTCATATTTGTTCGTAGCCAGAATATTCCAGAGCGAGAGCGTAACTTTAGTTAAAAATGCACCGCAAGTATAGTCAATAGATGCCTTGTTGCATATGCGCGCTATTCGAATGACGTCGTCGTGGTCAACAGCAATGCAGCTTGTTGTAACTTCTTCTGGGGTAAAACGAAAAAAGCAGTTTTGTGGCAGCGGTTATACAATTGAGTTTTCTTGCTTTTTAAACATTATATTAAGTTAAACTCTTGCAAAGGTTACGTTTTTAAACGTGTGACTGCATCATACTAATGTACTAATAATATATGAGTTGTAAAATGCTTGAATAAACTTGAAACCTTTGTAGCTGGGTGTGTTTAGCTCTGTCAGGCACACTTAAAACATCTCAAGCAGTGTGGGCGTCATGCTGTGCTTCAGTGGAAATGCATAATAACTAAACTCCTCTCCAGTCGTAGGCCAGTTTCGACTTTGAAAACCCTCCTTTAAAGACGCATTTCTGGCGTGGCACTAAACCTTTCATTGCTGCTAATGAGGAAGTCTTATAGCATTAGAATGTCAAACATCGACGAAAGTGCAAGAGTTTATGTTTTGCAACGCTTCATATGAGCAGCTTCAAGGCTGGTTCTTGAGACATACTTCCGGTCGCAAGTGACCGGGAAACGTAGGTAACGGCTGTACGTCAGCAAACGCTAAGTGCTTTGGAAGGTTTTGTGACCTGAACCGAACTCCTGCTTTTGTTTAAAAAGCGCTTTGATTGGAGTTTGCTTCTGTTTGTTTCTGTTTTCATTTTTTGAGCGACCTTCTCAAAGTACCACATTCACAGGGCGACCCTTACATTTCAGGGAGGCTTAGCTCAGTCAATGCAAACGATAGAACGTATCAAAAGTCAACGATATGCCACAGACCTTTATAAAAATTGCTGCGAACTATCAAAAAAAGTAGAACTGCTTTTTTCTTGTAGTAACAGGGCCGGGTACATTATTTGTCAGCCCTGCTTGTTTGTCGACCGATCGACGCCAAACCCATTTTGCTTTCAAAATAAAAACCGTGCTTCGTCTCTTGCAGTGACCTTCAATGGACAAACTTGTTCGAAGTGACCCCAACGATTCCAGGCACTCCTCAATAATGCGAAAATAAATCCATCAAATTGTAACCTATCTGTTCTCGGCTCGAATTCCGTTGATGTTTGAAAAGAAAACAAAAATATTTCTGTCGTGTTGCTCGAATCTTGACCTATCAGGATAAATTGCTCCCCAAACTTCAGGCTGTATTCTCTTCTCACGAGACGTGGTACACGTGACATTCAATATGAGCCGTATAATCAAAACGTTCAATATTATTTATCAGCTTTAGTTCCTCTTTTCCATTGCTTTGGTAAAGCTCTACTGTGATTGGGGTGTTTCAAGCCCGGGACCACTTTCTTTCAGTGACCCATTGATGGGTGCGAAGGTGGGTCAGGATATTTTTACATTTTTGCGCAGTCGCTTTAAGAAGCTTTACGTTTTGTTGTCAAACATGCGTGGAAACGACCCCACACCCTGTGCTGGATCTAAGATGATGAATTTTATGGCAGCTATCGATTATTTCGCTTTTTCTACAGCTTAACCACAAAAGGAAATTCGTTGTCAGAACTGAAAAGTTCACTTGCCCAAACTTTACTGCGTATTTTTTCAAATATGCCTATTGCGTATTTTTTCTTTTATTTTCAAAGATGCCTAGATAAAAATGCGTAAATGCTATCCAATCTTTTACTCAACGCAAATATAATATGAAAAAGGTGATATAACTTAATTATATCAAGGTTACGATAACTTACCGCTTTTATCGAAATTAGCATTACGTGTTGCTGTAAAATGTAATGGAAAACTTTAAGCCAGGCACAGGTTGCACTGTGTTAGAAGAAAACAAGGTTTCATAACATACCAAGTCATTCAACTGTGATGATAACATTGTCATGTACCTGAAATTGTCTGGTTTTGTTGATAACATTACCGTGATTGTTTGTAGTTTGCGTTTTTACCCGAAGTCACAAACAATAAAGACATCGAGTTTCCAGCTGCAAATGACGCGGTTTTTCATGTTCGCGAAGATCGGAATGATGATGAGGCCCAGGTTTCTGTCAAACATGTATCTTTGCCACGAAATTTGTTTCTTTTTTTTAGATTTTTTATCATATGTTTCGAGCGCACGTTTATAGCATAATATCTTTCAATTTACGACAGGTTTGGGTTTTGTGCCTGTTGAAGATTTTGTCTCTGCTTATCATTAGAACGCGTTGCTTCCTTTGCTTCCTACAAGTCAAGATCATATTCGCATTTTGCAACTAAGCCAGGACTTGCGATGGAAGTCGTTATGTAAAAACGACGGTAGAACAAAAGCAAAAACCGCGAAATGCTTCCTCGAATGACAAAGCCATTTTTTCAGTTTTCTGTCACCTTTGATTGATTCTGCATTAGACCCATGGGCGTCTTGAGGCAACTGTCGGACAAAGTGTAAAGACATATTGTTTGATACCTCTTAATTTGTCAAGCAACCTCAGCTTAAAGCTTCGGTGGTATCAAGCTCTACCAACCTTTGACTGAGAAGTAACATTCTTTGTGCTTGTAGTTGAAATCGAATGTCATTGGCGTGTCTACGTCATCAACCGCGCCATCTCCACTCTGCGCTTGAGCGACATCCAGGGACAGTACGACGGTCAATATAATCAAAGCAGAAGGCAACATCGTCAGCAGTGTTTTGCTTCACGCTAGCAGCACAGTTTAAACACCTTTCAAAAAAGCGAGAATACTCACGGGTGAACATAAGCACGCAAATTATTGTTCCTTTTTTTGCAACACTGTGGCCATTTTAGACTAACACGTAAAAGACATTTGACGCTACTGCCCGCAAACAAAGGTTGCTGGGAGATAAATAACAATAATGACTACACTTGCGAAACTTTCTTTCCTGTTTAATTTCTACACAAAGGATTTCTCTCGTAGTGTTGAACCCGATTAGAAACTTCTGTCACAAAATAAAAGGTTTCGTTTCCCATATTTTAGTGAACAAAACAAAACGTTGTCTTGTGCCATTTGCCGACACTGTTGACAAGGTGTTTGGTATTGTAACTGAAGTTTTATTTCAATATAAACAATAAATGACGACATACGTTTGCCATATATTGAGAACGATAAAGCATGGGCATGATCTAATAATTTTTATTGCGCTTATGTCATCTTCAGGGCCCTTCATTTCAAGATTAATATCCGTTGTTTTCAAATTGCCCCTTTTGAAATCGTTTTGGTGCTGCAGGAAAAACAAAACCCGTTCTCACTTTTCTAGGCAATAAATTGTTGATTTACTCTTTCTGCACGAACACGTTGGAAGAGATGGTGTTGAAATGTATTTTTATTTGTGCCTGTGCAGCCAACCTCTATTCTCGAGTCTCCAGCCTTAATAGAAGTGCTTTTGTATGTGCTAAATGAAAAAAGTTAAAGGTATTCTTTCTTCTTCATTGATGCCCAGGAAGTTTGTCAAAGCCTTTATTTACACGTGAAAGTTTATTTTCTCAAAATTGGAATTTGTTGTGTGATCAGTGTTCATTTGCAACTAATCTCCGACGTCTCGTAGTTCCTGTTCAAGGAGCATCAATGAGGTAGCAACCATTTTGTCCATCACAGCAGATGAGGTGTCTGGCCGCGCAAGCGGCCTGCATGGTGACTAAAAACGTAGTTTCTGTTGCAGAACCCAGCTCGTGTAGTTTAGGAGTTGTGTACTTGCAAAACCCGTTCGTCAAAGAACGGCGCTCCTCCATCAGATTGCTAGTAGGGGGCAATTCATGCGTACGGATGTGCGCTGTCAAAACTGCTAACTTCGCTGCATAATATCTGGTCAAATAATCGTGAACCCTAGTCAACGCATTATAACCACTTCCAAACGGCAAGTTGAAAGTTTTTAACGGAGGCCTTCCAGTTTGTTTGAAATGAGAGTTTAAATCAAAACGTTTGAATCATGCGTTTCATCCCTTGATGCGGAACCAAATCAAATTCTCGATTCGGAATTGAATCGTAACATTAAAAAAAAGTTTGCATCTCAATCAGGACTGGAATTCTCAAACCCTTTCACCTGTGTTGCTGGGGTTTCTGTGCGCTAAGAATTAATGAGGTAGGAGCGAACAAGTCCAAAACAGGCATTTCCTTGTGAAAGAAAAATGCTTTTAATTGGTTAAGCATTTCAGGTGGGGCTCACCTCATTGTAATTAAGGTTGCTTCCGGCACTAAGCCTGCGCTGAGGCTAAATTTCTGAATGTCTTTAGCAATATTTGATTTTTATGAGATAAAATGGTCATGGTGTGTTTTCACACAGTTATTCCCTGCAATTTCTCCAAGCCTGCATCGGAAAAATTGTTTTTAAATCATTTAGAAATGAACCGCTATCAAATTTGTATTTTTAAGGCTGTGTTTGCAAAAGAATTTTCACTGCGCAGCGTTGTACTTTGCAGAAGCAGCAGGGTTTTGCACCTTGCCAAAAAGTTTGGAAGGCATTGTTGCCAAGAAAGCTAACCTTAAAGAGGTCGTTTTTATTTTTCAAGTCAAAATTTTGAAAACGTCTTGCATCTGTTTCAACAATAAAGTATGAACCTTGCTACCGCATTTTTCATCATTTTAGCAGATGACTATATAAGAAATTTTCAGGTGTCAAAACCGACTATCTTTTTTAGTTTTTTTGTTGCCAGAGACTGGTACATTGTTTTTCTATATACAAAAATGTTAAGCTTCTTTTTACGTTTAAGCAAATACATTCATAAAATCATTAAGCAATGCTCGAAATTAATGAACACAACGTGTTGCATAAAAAGGCGACAAGGTAAGGTTACATTACAAGATGAAGACCAACGACTACTTAATTACGCGCGAAGACGTATTACCGGTGAAAGAGAAATAAGAATGATTTCTGTGCCTGAAGATCTGGCTCGATAAGCTGATGAAGCGGCCGTAGCATGTGCATCCGCTTACAACATTCATGTTTTGCTGTCCGACGAGTAACGTCACAGTAGCGGTTGACGCGTGCCCTTCGTCAGTAAATCGGATTTCAAACGCATATTTACGGTTGGCAGTAACGTCAAACACGCGAGCAACGCGCGAATGCGGTCGACGATGTCGCACCTTTCCTGTCTTCGAAGCATTCGCTCGCGACGAGAACGCGCCTGCGACCGGGTTGTCCAGATTCTCACATCTTCGTGACCAAGTTCGGGACGGGATGAGGTGGCAGGTTGGCGTCGTGGTGCCACGACCTGTTGGCGCACAGCGACGAAGGCGAGACGGGCCTTGCGGACACTTCGCACGCGGGTTTCCTGCGCGTTTCAATTTAACTTGACGTATTTCGACGGAGGCGGCGGCGGTGCGGTCCATTCGAAACGCGGAGACACGATTTTGACCTACCGTTGGCACTATGCAAGAACAAGCCTAGATTCTCAGAAGCTGTTGTCTTGCACGCCGACTGCCTTTGGTGACGTTGGGTGGACGCCGTGTTCAAAGATTTTCATTTCGCTTCAGCTTTGATGCATCACTGTTATCTCTCTGTGACATAACAATTGCGTACTTGTCTGCTGTGATTTCGGTGTCTCCTGCCAGTAAAATTACAAGCACTAATAGATTGCATTATTCTGGGATAAATGACGAAGACCATGCTTAGACATCACAAAAATCACGCAAAAGCGTTAAAGCCTAACAATGTTTCAAAATCCGAAAAATGATATATTGAAAGGTAGTTAAAAAATTCTAGTAGCAATTAGGGGCTGCAAGTTTAGTGGTTTTGGAAACAAAATCGCATCAAAAAAATCAAGAAAAATGTTAGGTGTGAGCATAACATTGTTGATAAATTGTTGGTACAAGTTGCCTAACTGATACACACTGACATGCTTTTCCTTCAAAAGCATGTAAAACCGCGACACTTCCTGTTTGTTAACAAGAGAAAACATTTTTTGAAAAGTTTGAGAACCACATGCACTGAAGAACTATCTGGATTTCTTCATTTTGATTTGGCATAGAAATTAATTTCTCTGACACATTGAAATGCTTGAATCGCGCTAAAATGTCTTGGTCGACTTATTGCCTTATTGTACCCCTTGTTTCTCGCCCAAAGCATAAAACCACCATTAGTCGTTTCTGTCTAAGATCATCGATCGCTTCGAAGGGACTAGTATTTCTGTAAATTGAAACGAATGTCGTGATTGCCAACGTTCTGTTGGAATGCGTTGCAACGAAGCAAGAAAAAGAGAGTAAGTAATTTAACTCGTGTGAAGCTTGCACAGGTTACTTCAAGGTCTGCATATTGAATTTTTTATTTAAAGCAATGTTTTCGATGACTTTGTCTTGTCTGGAACTATTGGAAAATGTGTATTTTCTGGGCTTTCGTCCAAAGCGTTTTTCGGAGTTTGGAGTTTATGTTTTTGAATCAGTTTTTCAAATGGATTTGAGATAAATGATAATGTGAAGTTCCGATTCATCCATAACTGCATATGACTGATGAGTAGTTTGTATAGCGAAGAATTTTCTCGGTTTACAACAGAAAAAATGTATGAACTGGCATTGAATGGCCTGTCAAATCAATATTGCTTGATTGGCTAGTAGCAAGTTGAACCTTTCAACACCGGCAACTTTTCTGTATGTCAATTACAACAGCACAGGCTACATGTCACAAGCTGTTTAGTTCGACATTCGCTTTCTTATCTGATATGTCAAATATGAGCATCTAAACTAAAGACTCGAGAAGATAAGGGATTGATCTGGGCAGTGAATGTTATACAGGGTCAGGGTTTCTACTAGATGATAAAGCGCTTTCATAGGTTTAGGTTTATCATGGATGCAAACGGCTAGTTCGGTCGTGAAAGGAATTACGTGCTCTTGTGATTAAAATTTTGCAAATGTCTGAAAAATTTGGTTCGTCCTAAATTCTTCAGCAAGGTGCGAAGGTGCGTCACGCAAGATTAGCTGTCCGCAACACAAATATACCGTTGTTCCAAATCGTAATTAAATTTTCGATATATTTATAACATTAAACACATTGTACAATAGTAATTATTTTTGCTGTTGTGCTAAATGTTTATCCCGTATTACCAGTTTTTGACATAAGGCCTTTTCATTCAGCGCAGATTGATTTAAGAATAAGAATTTATTTTTGCGGACTTATTAAAACAGCCGTCTTTCATTGTATAGTGACGTTTTTGTGCTTTGTGAGGCTCACCGTAGCACAAATGATGGTGTGGTGGTAGCTGATTTTACGGAAGTTGAAAAGAATTTCATTTTTTGCTTCCATGATATGAAGTGGCATTGATTGGGGCTTTTAGCAATTTCCTGATCTTGTTTCAAAGAAGCAAGTCAATTACTTGGGACCCTCGGCCCATGAAGGCATAAAATAAACCCTTGTTTCTGGACAACTTCGCCCAACCTGTTGTGCACAAAGCGTATGAGGATTATGACGCGGAATAAATTCAAAACGCGCCTGATTTTGCATGAACTTTTACCCGATATGCGCGAAATTAACGTGCAATGTAAAATTAGTATTGGCATTCTCGCAAATTTTCAACTCNTTTTCTGTCTCTAGACCAAAANACGTAGTTGATAAACGATACGAGAAAGANATAANGCAGCTTGAGGTGCGCCTGCTCGACAATTGTTGCCAAAAGAAAGATATCAGTGACAATACACCTCAAATTCATGCAGTTTCTAAAATTTTTATTTAGAAAGAAGAAAGTTAGACAGATCGAAGAACAGTCAAGTTTCAAAATACGTCTTTTATGGAACCTCGTCACATCTGCAAAACAGCCAGAGCCAAAGGTTTGGTAAGAATGCGAGTTTAGCCCAAAGCGTTTTCTGAATGTTGCCGTTTTCTTCCGCTAAACGCTTTTTATCACTGTTGAATAGATTCACAATTTGAATAAGATATAGCGCAGTAGTTGGCAAAAGTGAATATTTTGAACTTAAAGCTCATTATCTCTTTTTGACAAGCGTATTGAAAGGTATTCTACGAAAAATATGACTAAACCTTTCTCTTTGTACTTTACCTCATTCCGTCAATTTGAGGATATGTTTGTAATAATCGGTAAACGTAACACAAAAAACAAGATTTGTGTAGCAAAGTCTGATTTTAGTTGTTTCAAAACTTTTTGCAACTAAAAGAAATGTTGTAAGTGTGAGCTAACTACGTAACATAGGAATTTTTATTCGCGATATTTGATAAAAATATTCTTGCGATTTCAATTACTGCGACCTGTGAAGTCGGTCACGACTTATGTTTCAGGAGGTAGAGTTTATTTTGAGACAAATCAGTTAAAATTTTATGCTAAAACTCCTCACATCTAATTTTTTTTAAATATGTTTTTTTTTTCTGAGTTTACGATTGAAGCCGAATTAGAAGCAGAAAGTTCCTACCAGGCTCCGGCTTGGACTCAATTGTGTTGAAATAAATACATTTGATTTATTGAACTGATCTAGATAGTTGTTAAAGTGTTTCTGTGGTGAATGCATTTCTTGATGAAGGGTTAAGTGTCTGCTCACCTACTATATGCAGTAAAATAAGTTCTGCTTCCAAATTGTCCATTTGCCTCGACATATTTGTGGGACAGGACACAGAAGCACAAACAGATGAACTTCTGAAAGAGCATCTGAACTATTCTTCAATCAAAATACTGACTATAAAACTCGTCTAGACCTTACCGAGCACAGTAAATAATCCACCCAGAATAAATTCTTAAGCAAACATTTAGAATAAAAAGTTTGAGCTAAGTAAAGCCTGAAACCTTCCCATTACTCGAGTAATCATTGCTAAACATGGTTAAAAATACTTCACGTTCAAAGTTGGAACTTTTTACTGCATTAACATGTCCTCTAGATAAGCTAATATTTTACAGATGCAGTTCTCAATTCGACAGTGACCTGTTGTAACTGTTTTGACCTAAAGACAGCATAACGTTTGTACCACAGGGGTATCTTTGAAAAGGTATATCTAGCGATGTCCTCTAAACCTGAACTACTTCGAGATCGAATAACTTCAAACTTAGCGTTTGCTCTTATGTATGTGTGAATAAAAACCAGCGGATCTAGACAGCTTTTTTTCCTTGCAAAAAAAGTAATTCGTTGGCCTCAGCTACCTACACCAGATGAGATTGAACTGGGTGAGGCATGGAGTAAGGGAGTGGCTAAGCTCGTTTGATTTTAAATTATTGTATGNAGAAAAAAGGGCCTGAATGCAATGAATAAAAGACGCAGAACTCGAGGAANTTACAAAAATGCATGTATTTCGGCNAAATTGCAATGTGGCGCCAGCGTGCTGAAAGTTTATATAATACTGTTNCGTAACAAACTTTGAAACTTTTGAATCAAAATGTTCCTCAGGGCTGTTCACGTTNAAATGAAAATAAATGAAAAACAGCATNTCTGTTAAGTAAGGATGTTACTTTGTTAAAATGGTTCTTGCTTGCAAACGTNTCAAAGCAGAACATATGCNAAAAGCCAGTGTATTGGGTGATACGTAGCTAATTCGCTGCATGGTCATCCGGGGGATATGCGACTCGCTACTCTGACGAATTANAATTGTAGTGTTTGCTGTTGCGCCAAAGGCTTCAACTGAGTCGCCGATTCCTTTTCTTCCTTTTGTTTCATTAGTTGTTTATTTGGCAAAGCCTCCTTCGCTTCATGATATTAATCTACTGGCCAACTGCTACTGTCCTTCTCCCAAATCCAGTGCAGATGAACCAGGCAGCATTCTTATAATTAACAGCTGATTGTTGCGAGGCCACATACCAAGTACGGTATCCATCACACTGAGCAAGACATGACATGCAGGCAGACGTCTAAGATGACGAAACGAAACTTGAAAAACGTCAGACGCAGTAAAATGTGCCGTCAATGAAGCTCACAGCTTCTCACCTGTGGTTTTAGCCTACTGTAAGTCAGATGAATGAATGTGTTTGTTGACGACGCTGTAGAGCACAAAATGCGCCGTGTCTGGCTTCGCACCTGGAGAATGGCTTATTCGCAGGTTTTCGTCATTTAATTTAATTTAATTTAATTTATTTGTTTGTGAGCAGACACGAAGTCCACAGTATGAACACACAATCTCTGCGGAAAGCAGGTCGAGAAAAACAGACAAAACAGCACGTAGTACGAGGCATTGAAGCCGGCGGAATCACAGGGTTACAGACACTTTTTGCAACTGCATTGAAGACAGAACCATAGGGTTACACACACATTCTTAACACTATTGTTAGATAACACGTAACACTTGTTAAAGCACTACTGCGGAGTAGGGCGCTAATTCCTAACTTGGTCTAGTCTTGGTAAAATGCGAAAGCATTGTGGCTTGACACGCCATCGATCAAACGGACACTGCAAAGTTCGATCACTCAATCGTAGAGTAAAATGCTATTATAGTGTTCAAAGAATAGTGACGAGTACAGACAATCTGATTGCATCAAAGCACGTAACCATAAGTTGTTAGATTTTCTGCATCTTTCGAGAAAC
>JGI24158J21664_10001062_pt1 | contig 29224 bp, 18 predicted proteins | sample Ectturendosymbi3_FD_21664 | JGI IMG/M metagenome (IMG submission 21664) | reverse complement strand
CTGTAATGTGCGCTGATGTATAGCTAACCACTTTTTGTGTTCTTGTGTCTGTGATATGGACCATGAGTCCGCAATAAAATATCATTATAGTTAAACCAGGGGTGTGCAACAGGCGGCCCGCGGGCCACAACCCGGCCCGCCAATACATTTAGTGTGGCCCTTGCCAACAGTCTGATTTTTCCCCATCATGCATGAAAATCCTAATGTACATGAAAAAACTAAATATTTCGTGTGGCCCAGCTAGATGTCTGAAGTTGGTTATATGGCCCACCGACAAAAAATGTTGCACACCCCTGATTTAAACCTTCACCTTGCGCGAAGAACGTGTTCCAATCCAGGAAGGTTTTGCGCAACGTAGCTTTTTCTTTGTTTATTTTTGCAGTTTGCAAAAGGCATTCTTGTGCCAAGTGTATGAGAACTGATTTAATCATACTTTCTAGTGAAGATTGCTGCTGATATTTTACAGTGTATTCACAATTGTCGCGTCACGACGAAGAGTTGAATTTCAAAAGATTTGATGAACCAAGCAGTCGTCAAAAATATCGGAGCCAAGAGTTTGAGAAAATGCAAATGCAAGTGGATGGAATAAGTCGGGTAACAATTTCCAAACATTAGTAACTTGACAAATACGGAGTTGGATTAGCAAAAACACGGAAAATCTGTGCCACAAGTTCTTATCGACCTCCTATAATTCGACGGTGATGCAAACAAAAATTTTTAAGTGCTTATTGCTAATAAGGTGGAAAAAGAAAGAGGTTTTGACGCATAAAAAGTATCGAATTAATAGTCTGACAATGAAGTTATTTGCTGCAAAGTTTTTGCGTGTGATTGAAAAAGACTAAAACCAGCTTCAAAACGTTGCCACATTAGGAATGGTTCTTCCTCGTAAAAAAGCGGTTTGCCGTTTCCGATTCGGCATTGATGTTTTTTTTATCCAAGTATTAGGTTCTCACATAAAAAAATACCGGTAAATTTTCAGTCGTTTAGGAACAATAACATCAATTTGTGCAAATCATTCACCAGCTCAAATTTGCCAAAATTGTAAACTCTAGTNTGGAGAGATGCTATAATTCACGCAGAACTGCCTTCTGGTGGGCAAAGTCATTCTCATGCCAGCCATGCTTTGTCTCCCTAACTTCGCGATGATTCGAAATGTCGACATGTGCAAGTCCGAATCATCCCAATTTGTAAAAGCAGAGCACGGCAGGCAGATTCCTCAAAAGCTCACAGCAAACCTAAAGCCTTCAATTCTCGTAGATACGCAGAGAGAATCCCTACAAACTCAGCATTCCAGACATATTTGAATTGTGCTGAAATAAGCTAAAAACTTAAAAACCGGGCTAAGCAAGTGATTTCACCGAAAAAAATCGTTCTCTCATGTGTAGCGCGTCCTGCCATGATNGTTGACTCATCCCCATGTTGCTTGAAGCTGGTCTTTTGCATGGTATTCGGACTACAGCCACCCGGACAACTGCCACCGGAAAACTGCCACCCAGACAACTGCCACCTAGAACAATTGCCACCCAGAACAACTGCCACCTGGACAACTGCCACCTAGAACAATTGCCACCCAGGACAACTGCCACCTGGACAACTGCCACCTAGAACAATTGCCACCCAGGACAACTGCCACCTGGACAACTGCCACCTAGGACAATTGCTACCTAGGACAATTGCTACCAGTACAAATGCCACCCGGAAAACTGTCACCTAGGACAGCTGCCACCCGGGCAACTTCCACCCCAGGGGTGTCGTATGGTGGAAACACATTCCCACACTTTTTTCACTTGTTCGTTTGTAGTGCAATTAAAGTGAACGCATCATTAAGAGCTAATTAATAATTAAAAAATTTGTTTGAAGTGTTGTTGAAAATCGCTAGTTGTTTTTTTGTGCGTTTCCACACTGTTTTTTAGCACTAAGCCCTTGTGCCACCGCATAACAGCCACCTAGGATATTGCGTTTTACGCATCACATACAAGCTATCAAATTCAGTTTGGTATATCGTGTTGTGACACGTAAAGGACTTCTAGCGGCAGAGGGCTTGAGAACCTCTTGGTGTTACGATAATATTGCTTCAACGTACTTCAGCAAAAGTGAATTGAAACGTTGCTGTTGCTGTTGCTGTCATGTAACTCACAACTTAAACGCTAAGGTAAAAAATGCACAGAACGTAAAATGAAAGGAAGAAAAGGCGTTTCATGAGTGCATGGAATGAATGCGATAATGTGTATAAGTACGTTTTCTGTGAAAATTTTTAAAATTCTCATATAAAATTACGCTCCCTGCAAGCATATAGCACATTAACGAATATTCTGTCTATGCAGGTAACTTACGTCATTCTGGAGTTGATCAGAACATGTTCCCCACCTGTGGTACGGAGAAACAGCACGAAAACAAATAGCAAAACCGGTACTTTCGTTTCTATTAGATATTCGTTTTATGCTCGCAAGTTGCAGAGCAACTTCGAAGTGCCAACAGAATCAAAACTGGAGCAAAGTGTCCCTGCCTGTTGTTGTATTTCCCGTTTTTCGGTCGATCTTGACAGTGCTGAGAATGTACAAACCAACGTGGAAAAATCGGTTATACCGTTCAAAAGAAGATAGTCATCGCATGCAAAGTTTTTCGCTTTCATAAAGTCAACAAGCTAAAACAATTTATAATTTTTGCGTGGCACACTGCGCTGAAATTTTTATCTTCCTTTCACTAGGATATGAGGTTTTGTTAAAATGTTCACAGTAAACTTTTATAGCTCCTTGCCAAGACCAAGTTTCAGGCAGATGTGCTATGTGTAGTGCGCAGATGGACAGATACGGTGCTGAATGTTGATCGTGAAAGGTAATTCCGTAGCAAACGACCCAGGGTTGCTAGCAGTGAGTAGGCTGGTGGTTCCGAACTCCATTTGCACTATATTTGCACTGTAGGTACCCCACGGTTCCTAGGCAGAGATCACTTTTAGCCTTTCGCTGAATGTACCCGCCATTTTCTCTTGATCTCCCAACAATGGAGACCTGACGTTGCAATTGTACCAATCACTCGATGTTCCAACTGCAAAAGCCTTTTTGGTTGATTTCGACAGTGCACACCAAGTGATAAACAATCATTTATGTGGCTGAGGTACTTCCGACCACGTGACAAAACCTACTTCCAGCATACTCGGTCCATGTTGAGGTCTTGTAATCGTTTTGCGTCGAATCGCAGCATTTTGTGACGACTGGCTATAAACTAAGAGCAAAAGCCTTGCACGACATTTCACTGAGGTCCGTAATCATAAGCGTAATTGGACTGGGTCGGTAGCTGCTCTTAGCGAGTGTGATATTTTTCGACATCGGGCGAACCAGAACAGCGTTAGTTTTTAGTGCAAAAGTGTGTTTTGATGGAAGATGAAGAAACAATGGGACAGTTAACATCAGGGTTGCGGAGTCGGAGTGGTACGGAGTCGGAGGCTTTTGGGTGGAGTGGGATTTCTTACAATACCCGAGTCGGAGTAGGATTTTTTGTCCAACTCCGCTCCGAATGTCCACTTGGATCATTTTTTACATCACACTCCCAAATTAGGAATTCCTGATGAAATGGTACAATTTCTTTTGAAACTTTTGTTGAAGCAGATATTTCTTGCTGTGCATCACGATTTCCATTGATTTTAACAGCCAAGTTTCATTCCTTTTATGTAAAGGAGTCGGAAACTTTGGAAAGGTCGGAGTTGGAGTCGGATATTGTACCTCCGTCTTCGCAACCCCGGTTAACATGGTGAGATTTGAAGAATGAAACTTGCAAAATTGAAATAATGGAGGTGATTTGTAAATGAAAGGTTTAGTGCTGACGCTTTTGAGTTTACTGGTGAGCAGCAAAATGGATTACTTTCATGCTATTCACAAATTACTTTTAGAGAATGCTTATGAAAATTTCAAAACTAAGCGCTTAACCTGCTTTTACCAGAGAAAAACTTAAACTGCGACAGGCATCAGCAGTCTGGCCAAAACGATTTTAGCGCAAGTGTTTTCGACCCTCTACCATTGGACGTAGGCTACAAAAAATACCGCTGACCTCATCGAAGAGGCGTCCGTGATTTAGCTCAGTGGGACAGGCTTTTTAACGGCTCCAAACAGTTACAGGTCGGTAGACCGAGCAAGGCACGTTTTTGCCTTCACTGGCAGCCGTGGCATGAAGAAGGGCAGGTGACCGAAAGCTTCTTTCAACGAACCAAAGACAAGTGTTGCGCAGGCACAGAGACAGCGTTCTCTCTAAGAAAATTTCAAACTGACCAAATGTTTGTTTTAGTGCACATGCAATTGCGCAACAATGCAGACACACAACCAGTGAAGCATTACTATATCAAGTGGCAAAGGGGATATTCGGTATCAGGCCCGTAACCAGGGGGGCGCAGGGAGGGCGAAGCCCCCCTAGAAAGTTTTTCGCCCCTTCTGGAAAAATGTGTTGGACATAATTTAAAAATATTGGACATAGTTCAAAAATTTTGGGCCCCTCTCGGAAAACTCTTCGCCCCACCTGGTGTCCTAAGCTGGTTATGGGCCTGTGCGGTATACAGACAATATTAAAGTTGGAATGTTGCAAGTGCGCGAGAATGAGATTTTACTGCGCAAGTGTTCAGGTGGTACTGCGCATTTGCGCACCTCAGAGGGAACATTGACAGAGACTCGTTTCTCACAAAAAAATTAGGAGACGTGATGTGGCGTGACGTGAAGAAGCGTTCTTACCGCTCACTTTGAGGTGATGTTCCTCGGTAAATGGCTTGATTACTGTTTGGCTGTTCCAAATTTTTCAATTTGGTGAACCAAGCTGTTTGAACAACAATCTGGAAAAATTACAAAACTCGGCAAATCGTGAAATGACAAAAGTAATGGATTGGCTAACTGCAAACAAACTCTCACTAAATATCTCCAAAACAAAAGATATGTTGATCACAAACAAACATATAAGCACAGAATTCTTGGTAATAAATGTAAACCGTAATCGTATTGAAAGAGTTTTGACTTACAAGTACCTTGGAGTAAGTGGAGATGAAAAATTGACTTGGAAAGAGCATTGTAAACAGTTGTGTTGCACTATATCCAAATATGTTGATATAATGTATAAAGTTGAACATTATGTTTACAACCAAGCATCATGTATGTTATATCACAGCTTAATAAACTCACGAGCACAGTGTGGGATTAATGCCTGGGGAAGAGCAGCTTCATGTCATTTACGGCTAATATCGATTGTTTTAAACCGCGCAATGAGATACTTAAACACAAATAACCTTTTGAACAACAAAGTTACTACCATTTATAAAACGCAAAAAATTATCCACCCAAGAAAAAAAAAGATAGATACAATCTTCAAGTGAGCAAATTCATGTACAAATATACTAACTCTCAGCTACCTGCAACGTTTAACAATTATTTTAAACTCATTTCAGATTTTCATTCATATAATACAAGACAAATCAAAACTGGACAATTTGCTTTACCAAAAACATGTTCAAACTCAGGTGCTAAAATGATAAAATATAGTGCAATAGGAATCTGGTCAAGAATTTCCGCTCTCATGCATGCATTGACAGCGAGTTCTTTTCCGCAAAGCATGATTGCGCGACTGGTTATCAACCTGTTTAAATCTCGTGACACAATTGCAGTGCTGCAGCGGTCTATAGCTTTTGACGCATTTCCTCTCCAGCATTCACGAATATTTTTGAATGTGTCAAAACAGTAAATGTTTAATTTGACAACTTTAAAACATTTTCTTCTGGTGGCTTGGCCTTGCCTGCAATGAATTTTTACTTCAATCAACCATATAACCGCATATCGCATATTAAACTTTATACTCAGAGCAAAAAACTTTTTNTAACTATTATGCACTGTTCCCTTTACACTATAAGCAGCTTCGTCCTCGGGAGATCTGCAGCCTGAATGATCCTTGGTCCTTCGCATCCTCCCANTCCCTCATGCATTTTATAAATCGATGTACTTGGAAGTCATGGCAGTACTACATTTTAAAATCATGATGCTGACGTCATTCATGCGTGTTTCTTGAAAGCTTGTTTCATCAAAGTAAATGTATTAGCGCCATCACTCGTATACACTCTATACTACCGTCATGTATACATCCTCGTGTTCTTTCATGTATTTGTGTATACCTTGTTACTGTGATGCATGTTTAAAGTCTAGCGCCTTGTGTGTGGGAGTGAAGACGTTACACAATACAAAATTCAAATTGCTGTTTGAACCCTTACTTGTAAAACACTTTCCCGTACGCCTGTCATCAGGGGCGGTCCAAACACATGCGTAACCTTCTGTGATTTCGAATGTCAAACCCAAAAAGAACACAATCCTGACATTTGCCCTTTGCCTAATGCATGGCCTTAGACCAGGGGTCAGCAACCTACGGCCCGCGGGATCGATCCGGCCCGTCAAGCAAAATCATTACGGCCCGCAGACCCTTTAAAAATTGCAGTAACTGTATAGCCCACCTAGTGGTATTTCATTTTATGAATCTGCCCTCCTTGCAACTTCTTTTATTGTATATCTATGAGGAAATACTTATGAGAAACCGCACTGTGCTATAAATGTACTGTAAGTCGCATAGTGGACTTTTGTTAAGAACTGTGAAAATATTGAGTTAATCTGATGAAAAATCCGTTAAGTGCCTAAGTTTCAACAACATCACAAACAGCAAAGGGAACCGAATTGTTGGTGGAAAATTAGTAGGGCCCGCCATACCTTGCAGAGTTTCTTGTCGGCCCGCCTCCAGGGAAAGGTTGCCGACCCCCGCCTTAGACAATAGCCATGCATTTATTTGGTATTCTGAATTACCCACTGCTAATTGTATGTTACATGGGCTACAAAGGATTCATTCTACACAAAAATCCTGAATTCCTACAACAGAAATGCAGACAATCCTTAAACTGTACATACAATTAGCGATAGGCAATGCAGAATAGCAAATCCAAAGAATTCGGATCCTAAATTATCCAAACCCAAAATGTCAATTTCAACCGGATGACACGGGTGTTTGTGGCAGAAATACAGTAGAACCAAATAGACCGGCCACCCTGTCCCGTTAACAAGTGATGGCGAGATAGTGAGGCAGGTCCCCCTGGCTACACGCAAGGGAAAGTGGCCCAGCGACCGACCAAGAACCAGGTGGCGTGATTACACCTACTACCTTGCTTGGTCCCGTCTTGGTGTAGATCCAGTAAAACTATCCGAGATTGCTGAAAACCGTACAAGTATTTCGTAGTCCTCCTCGGGCTGCCCCTGCAACCATNCCCAAGATGAAACGCGGGTGTGAAAAGAATGAACCAGATAGTAAGTTTCAATTTGTACCTTCCATAAAGGTGTTAGTAATTAATCTGTGCGTCCTAGAAACATGCATCCACCGGACTGGGCCTATGTACCAGCGGTGCAGAGACCACCATATATAGGTTCAAGAACAAGAAGTCTACTCAACTTGGGCGATGTGGCGTGGTGATTCGCCACATATAGCGTTGAATTCGTAGCAGCAATAGCAGAGTGACCTTGGTCCAGCGGGGAATTTTTATTGCTGTTGTGCCGTGGGTCGTCGCTTCGACTCTCTCTTTTGTTGGGTCAGGGGCGGGCGACGCAGCATTGCGGCTGCAACGGCGAAAACCTAAAATTTCCGAACGNATCTTGTCAGCCTTACGCTGAACCCAAGCCGCTATGCCTCGTCGACGTTTAGCAGTTTATTCATTCCTTGCTTCTAGTTGGTATGACACTGGTCTTATTTCCAGGATGCTTGCCTGGCGACGTCAGGAACAACAACACGTGCTATTCCGTTCATCGCTCGGCCGAAAAGATCAACTACGAAGCTGAGACAGATTGCTGGCAAGAACGAGCCGGATCGAAGCTGGCAAGATTCAGAACAAAGAACGTGCAGGTCGGTGTGTTCTCTCTTGAGTATTCACCTGCTTTCAAATCATAGACCGACTGATGCGTTACCAGTGACATTCGTAAACGTCAGGTATGGATAATTAGTTAAGCAGCGTTTTCAAACGTCTTTCGTCACTTCTTATAGCTGAGGCTTCGAAACCCACCTGCAATCGTCGCCTTAAATTTCCCGTATCTTTTAGCTCTTTCGGTTGTTTACAGGTCATACTTCTTTCTACCCACAATTGTGCCAAGTGGCCAACCGATGATTAGGTAGCACAATACACGTCTGGTCTTAGATCAGGAACTTCTTGGTGCGGATCGAGTAGAACTTCCAGCGATTGTTGTGAACTCGGGAAACATGGTCCTCCGTTACTCTCCCAGGGGGTATTGAAACCGTGCTTAAGCCTTGAGTCATTCCACGTGAAGTATTTCCAGGCATACAGGCAAAACTCTCCATAAGCACAAAACCCGGATGCGCCCGATTGTTGGCATGGCGTTTTCTAGCGCCGAAGGCAAGTTATGGCCGCAACAGCTATTTCCTTATGCAGTGAAAACCTGCTTTGGATTTTCGTTAAGAAAAGCTTTGATCGCAAGTTCGCGGAATGTGGAACGGTAACGCGTGGAATCGATTCCATACAAAAAATCTGCCGATGGATTCCACTTGTGTGGAGACCATGTAAGGAACGCAGTGTTTCCGATGCGCTGACGGATTTCTGGGCAGCTACAGAAATTTTGCAGACCCCTTTTCACTCAAAAGGGAAATTTTGTTTGTGACGTGTGGTTGCCAAAGACACGATCACGCAATTTTCGAAAAATGTCCCTTGAATATATCGATTTTAGTTTCGACTTCGTCACCAACAGCCACACGAAATCATTGCTGAAACAGTAAAAACCGACAGAGAAGCAGAAAAGTAACTCTAGAATGGGTACTGCAGCCTTGTGCAAATCAACTCGAAAAAACTTTCGAAAAAGTTTTTTGCCGCCCCTGGAAATTCGACCGTCCCAGGCTACAGCTTCGTAAGCCTACACAGGAAATCCGGGCCTGTTCCGAGGGCGACAGCTAACTTCGTCATAAAATAGTCGTTGCGTGGTTGTATTTATATTTTGTTACATTCGNTATCAGGGAAAGAAANGCAGAGACGGCGTCGTTTGAAACAAACGGACAAGGTGTCAATAACAACAACTCCGAATGCTCGTGGTAAACACTTGTTCCGCACTGCGCCTGTTGTCTGGGATATAATAGCTCCAAGTCACGTTTGTAAATAGTAAACGAGGCATGCTACTCAAGTACGACCCACTCCCAACTTTACAAAACACCAAGAGTTGGAGAAGCTCATCATTGCTCCGTTCAAATGAACAAAAATGTTGACGCGCTGACAATTCACGAACGACACCGAAGTACCACGGACCTCTCACTCCCCATTTTTTACGCATGAATTTATCACGTTCCTCACAACAATCTGGTTTCACTTTCGTCGTTTTCCCGACTACGCAGGAAACGCATATTAAGTTTCCGCGCAACATCTCCGTAAACCCGGAAACGCAACAGCAAATACTCCAACAATTTTTTTTGCGTTTTAAGGCTTTTCTCGGTGCGTCCCTGTCGCGAGGGTCAAGTCTGTGGATCGACGGACGGAAAGCAGAAGGTGGCAACGTGTTCAAGTTCAGCGACGGCTCAGTGGTCGATGCTTCGTGGATGTCCTCCTCCGACGACGGCGATTGCCTCTCGCTCGAAGTATCCACGGCAACGGTCACGTGGCACAGGCGTTCTTGCTTTGATAAGCTGAAAGGCTACATCTGTCAATATCAAGCCAGCAGCGTCAACAAAACATAGGCAACCTCCAAGGCGACAGACAACTGACGAAAAGTGGGTCACTCGTGGCCCACAGGCGGGTTGAAGATGACAGGCGCAATGAATGGTGCGCGATTTCGAAGCCATCGCACGTCGAGTGGGGCAGCGTTGCGTCCCACATCCTCGAAACTTATTTACAAATTTCGAAGTATGTTTGCTTGAAATCTAGGAATACCCACCATTGCGATTGAGCAACTGCTACATTTCCAAGTCAACAAATGCGAAATATTAACTGAACCAAGCGTGACCCCGCAGCATGTTCGGTATCAGAGCGTGACCCCGCAGCATGTTTGGTATCAGAGCGTGACCCCGCAGCATGTTTGGTATCAGAGCGTGACCCCGCAGCATGTTTGGTATCAGATAAAAACACTTGCACGGATTCAATTGTCGTCACCTGCGAGTGGAACAGAAGAGCGAGCATCAGAAACCACACAAAGCGCACTGTATGGTACATGAGTACGCCAGTCGGCAGCTGGACCGGAGCTCACGAAGGTCCAGGGCTTAATGAGACTTCGTGCCAACCCCCCCCTGACACCTCATTTGTGAACTGCGCAGTTGAACGAACTTTATGACGTCACGCAATTCAAGCATGCGCCTTCCGGTTGGACCGGAATCTTCCGAAAAACAAATCCGTCGCGAAACAAACACCAACTCTGGTTTGAGACGGAGGAAGCAGGTTACTTATAACCAGGGCTGTGGGGCCGGAGCCCAAACAATTTTGGATGACTGGATCCGGAACCAAACAATTTCAGATGGAGGAGCCTGAAATTTGGGTTCCCGTTAAACAGACATAGTTTCTTGGGCAAGCGTTTTGTACAAATAATACAATNTTTTTTCGACCAAATCGTTCCGGAGCGGGAGTCAAAAATTGTAGAGGTTGGAGCCGCAACCAAAAAATTTAGATGCCCGGAGCTGGAACCGGAGCCCGAAATTTGAGATCCGGTTCCACAGCCCTGCTGATAACGGTTTTTGTCAGAAGGTAACGACCGCTGCTGAGGTTGCCAAGATCTCGATCGAGCAACCTGCTTGTCTGCGACGTGTGCTCGTACGTCAGCGTAGTCTTTGACGTGTGCTCGTACGTCAGCGCACTCTTCTCTGTAACGATTTGCCGCGTGATGTGCGCTGTGCTGGTAAATGTTTTGGATCCAACGCCTTTCAAAAACCTGTCTGTGTCGGCTATCGTGCAATGCTTGACTGTGGGTGTTTGATGCTGCCGGCCGAATACTAACGAGTAGAAATGCTGTGAACGTTTTTACGACGTGCGGTAGAGATAAAAAATTTTCTACCAATTGTTTTTCAAAACTTGCGGTGTTTCAACGCATACGCTTTGTGCAGCGCGTAGGGCGGCATGAATGTTGGGACTTGCGCTGAAATAAGGATGAAATAATAAATAATAATAATAATAATAAGCAACATACAAAGTGCCGTAAAATGCAAGCGACCAGCTTGCACTACCGACTTTTCTGCAATCAGGCGTCGTGGTGCTCAGAGTGTGAAACTGTGACGACTCGTCAGAGTGTAAAACAATACAGAAGCAAGCAACTGCCATGAGGAATTCAGAAGGCGCGTGTGCGCAGAAAAAATAAAATTTTGCAAGTCGTTAATTAGTTTGTTTGTTGAACGGATGATGCTACATAAACATTACTGCTTTGAACTCATGCCACGTGGCATGCACGCTGCACTTGGATAGCTCAGCCACGACGAAGCCCCAGAAGAGGTTGTTGACGTTCAAATCCACCATGTCGGTGAAACAGACAAGGCAGCTTCACAGCTAACTTGATACTTTAAGCGGAGTTTGGCAGAGACCCTGCTCATGAACGCCGCTATCGCTTCGTTTCCTGATCGTGCGTTTATCTTATCGCTCTCACTGTCACCGCTAAGCAGGTGCGAGTTGACCCGAAAATCTTGGCAAAAATGACGGGCGCAGTGAATGTCCTGATCGCTGCAGCAACGCTTTCAGGCACATTTTTTGAAAGAATGAGATATTTTCATCCACAAACTGAGTTCGCCTAAGCAATGTCACGTATAGCCGCTAAGCATGGCTCCTAAACCCACTTGCTTGCACCTCCCCACACATCCCGGATAAACTATTTTTCAAATCCGGCTGCCGCGCTGGACTGAAATCTAAAACGTTATTAAAACTGAAGAAAACACAGATAAACAAAAGCATTTATCAAAGTTAAAGGAAATGTTCTTGTCGCTAGGAGCTGGAATACGCACGAAAATCGTTATTGAATTTACGGTGGGCCGAAGTATCGTTATTATTAGAATTATGGTGCCCCTTAGACGTCATTCATGTTATGACGGAAGAGTAATGTTATGTTAACATAACATCCTGCAACAAGGGACGTGACGGTCTCGCCGGATGCGGAACAGGTGAATAAATCAACTGCAACATTAATTTTGTGGTCAGGTTGAAAAAAAGACGAACTGAACGACGAGAGTCACGGCATCCGGCCGCAGTTTCGGATCGATCGAGAGGAGAGTTACAACCTGAAAACGGCGTTTTGTGAATGTCTTTTTTTATTTTGTTTTGGGTTACGGCAATTGGCAGCAGGCAGAAGCCTGAATTTCGCTTCTTACCGAGGCAGCTGAGGTGAACGATGTTGCCCAAGGAGCGTTGCGGCGATTCACTCAGTGGCCGCTGACCGCTGACCTATCACCACTACCCCTTTTGTTAATGTTCTTATGAATTTAATAAGACCGCATTTTGATCCCCTCTACCTACTTCCTTCTTTTCTGCTCAAACCCCTACAGCAGTTCTGCTGACCACTGGGACATCATTGACAACCTGGTGCCTCTGGCCTGGCCAAAGTCGAGTCCAACCAACCTGACCAAAAAAATTGGAATATAGCACCGATGTAAGTAATGGCAACGAACACAACACAGCTTACCGCAGTCAGGCCAGAGCGTGTAGCGTGCTCCCGTCCACTGCTGAGAAGATGTAAACACGGTTGTCGGCGCCGCCGCTGGCGATCACCTGAAGCGAAACAATGCGAGTTTTATGTTTTTTTCACCAAAATACTTTTTTGTTAATTTTGGCGACAGCAGTTGTCAGCAAGCCAATTTAGCTTCTTGCCGGAGCGGCTGGGGTGAGCGCTCTTGCCCAAGGAGCGCTACGGCGATTCACTCAGTGGCCGTGGATCGAACACCCAACCTTCCAATTGAGAGGCGGGCACTCTACCACCGAGCTATTGCTGCCCCGAAAAACATCAAACCCTCAATTTGAGCGAATTCTCACCGAGGACTGGTGCCAGTCCACACACATCACTCGGTCTTCGTGAGCGTCCAGGTCGAAGAGCGGAGTCTTGGAGCTGCAAGCAAAACAAGATTGTTGAACAGGAGGTAGACACAAACAGTAGTTTGAAGATAAGGGCCAAGAAACGCCAGGCAAGTATACAACGGGCGCTTGTTTAGACAACCGCATGGTTGAAGGACCTTTAACGTGCATGTTGGACCAATAGCGGTCAACATCATTTCGATTATATTTACGCAAGTACCTGTTCCACCTATGACTGGTAAACGCAAGTCAGTTGGTTGAAAACCGTGACGCATGAACAGCTACGATCCTTCGAAACTGCGATCCCCGTTTCGTGTGATGTCGTTTCAACCAATCAGAACGTCTTCTGTTTTTATAATCAGTAGAAGCCAGTGGATGATTCAGGCACAGACCAAAGCAACAGGACAAACCTCCTGATGTCCCACATCTTGACAATCGTGTCGAACGAACCGGTCACGAGCATGTTCGAGTTGTTCTTCGACCACCGTACACACGTGACCCAGCCGTGGTGTGACGTCAGGTTGCCCTTGACGATTGTCGCCTCTGTTTGCAGTAGAAGTCGTCACGATTTGACGACAAAGCCAAAGAACTACTTAAAAATGTAAGCATCCACAGCGATGCTTAGATTTAAAGAACAACAAAAGTGTCGTCGCAATCATAGGTGCAATGTTACTTTAAGTTTAACCGTTTATCCAAACAATTTCCAAACAGAAGAACTTCATTCACGGGCTACGTGAGAATAAATGCCACAAACACGTAAACACATATTGCCAAGCAAATAAACACAGACCAAAACTGGACGGTTTGCAAAATCAAACGTTAGTTTTAAACTGTTGCAAAAATTTCCTCAAAGGTTGAAGGCGTGAAGTATTTACAAACACAGTTTCAATTTCGGCCAATTCCGAAATGCCATGATCATTCAGTGTGTATGCATTTTGAGAGGTTTTGCTCAAACGCTATTAACACCAAGCAGCAGGTCGCGAAGCACCATAGACTCACCCGTGCTTCGGGGATCCCACAGTCTGACGTGTCGGTCAGTGTTTCCAGTAGCAACAGTGCCGTTGAGCGGGGAATAGTCCAATGCTAGGATGGCTTTCATACCGCGCTGCAGAGAAAAAATTGTAAGAAACACTGATTTTAAACAAGCAGCGTCGGAGTGGACGCAGAAAGACGAACGCCGAAGTTACCAGTTGCGACTTCTGTCTCCCTTCCTCCGCATCCCATAAACGAAGCGTGTGGTCCCAGGATCCGCTGCAAAGCTCGTGTTCGCTCAACCACGTCAGCCCAGAGACCACCTCGTTATGACCAGTCATGGTTATCTTCGGTGACTGCGAAAGCGACGTATCATGTTCAACTTCGAGGCTTATGTTTATGATCGCCGCTAACTCGCTTCATATATAACACACATCCTATTTTGAAGCGCAAATAGAGATCGTGCCCGAGGTCATCAGATCATGTCAAGAAAGGGGAACTCGCAGAGTGATCAGCCGACAGCAACAAGAGATGCCGAATCTTGAGCGCTCAAGTTAAGGCGGTCCCAGGCAAGAGAAGCAAGAATCGGAGACGTCTTGCATCACAGTTTCACACGCACAATGCAGTAGATTTAAGCATATATGGCAGTAGCAAGGAACACACAAACACATGAATGAACACGAACGTAGATATTTCGCGCAATAGAAAAGCATACCAGTAATGGCGCTAGCAGGACTACATTGATGAAACAAAGTATGTGTGAACAATTGCAATGGGTTTAAAATTATTGTTAAACGTAATCGGTAGGTGGGATCTAGTGAATTTAAACATGATTTTGCTCACTTCAAGACTAACTATCTTTTATAGATCTGATAAGATATTTAAGCTCTGGCAATGTTGTGCAAACATATTTGGCATTCTATTGCATTATTGTTAGAGCCATTATTTCAATAAAAGGTTCAGTTGTTCAGCATCCAGTGCTTGAACCATTCTTGCCACCTGCTACTGTAGTTGCATTTCGTGATGTTGCTAAAATGGTTTGCTGGATTGCTTCGGCGAGGAAGGCAAGAAATTTACCGAATTACTGAACATTGTTAGCTGTCAATTCGTTCAGTTTTCACGATTATTTCGCTGCTAGGTTCAGCTGTGTCAGTATTATTGCAAGGGTCTGACTTCTCGCGATAGCTTGGGCGGAAACGATCTACCGGAGTCAACGGAGGAAACTCGGCCCTATACGTGAGACCTGAAGAGAGGTAGTATTTAATACAGAACCTCGATACCGGACAGTCTGCGTCTGTTTTGTTGTTCGACGATTTTATTTCAGGACTTGTACAACTTCTATCATTGGTTGAAAGGTTACGAAGACAATTTGAACACTTAAACTCGGTTGCTTTGCATGCATAAGATCCAGCGATGTTCCTGTCACCACATTTAGAACACCTGTGGTTTGCCACGCGGCCAAAGCGATTGCACTTGAAAACTGTTTCGGAAGTACTGTCCGGTTGTGAAACTTAAGCCACCTATCTTAACTTCAGAGTGAAATTGCGACTTAAAAGGACAGAAGTGGAGTCAGTTATGACAACGCCCCCGCTGGGTGCAAACTGAAAACGTTTCACGAACTTAACCTGTGATCGTAACGACCAAGACCAGCTTCTTTCAGGTCAAGCCCAACATTATATCATAGAATGTACTCGACAGTGCAATGTGTAAAAGGACATAATGAAGTGGTCGAAACAAGAAGGCAGCGAGCTCAATGCAAGTCCTGCTGCACGGAGTGCTCATCCTTCCAGAAAGGAAGATCAATAACGGCCACACAGTAGAATCGCAACAAAGTCGAACGTCCACAACTCACGCGTCTCATTCCAATCTGTTCCACCTTCTGGCGCTTCTTCCTACTCAACCCTCGAGCGTAGTCCTCCTCCCCCGTGTTGGGCTCGGGCGTAGACGAGGTCGACCAGAGCTTTATCGAACAATCCCAGGACCCCGATGCGAACTTGTCAAGAGGAGAATAAAGTTACCGGCGCAGTTCGCGCAGCTCATTATCGCCGCGGATTCAGTTTTTACGCATACAAGTCGATTGTTTTAGCTGATGCCCTGTTTCACGATCACTGACGGAGCATTTTCTGAGAAACACGGCAAAGCAACATTCTATTACCGAAAATGTCACAACTGTATAACACTTCCCAGTTTTAACAGTTGTTCGCAGTCTGTAACAATAAAGCTGTTTTCACAAGAAATCATAATGTAACTACTATTGATTCCAGTGTAACATCTACTTCATTTAAATCATTCGTTGTTGCGTTATTATTTCTATACGACTTTACAAGACATCAAAATTTCACTGTTCCCACACTAATTTAATCGTGTGGAACTTAAAATGCATCTCGGCACCAGGCGACAGCAACTGAAAATATCTTCAGTAAAACTACCCGTCTTGTGAGCGAACTTTAATGCAGGTAAAGACGAAAGCAAGGCTTGAAGGTATCAGCGCGCGCACACGGATGACATAATTGAACTCCAACAATTGCTGAAGAGATATTATGACTTATCATCACAGCTACGTAGTATTTCTTCAATATGGAAAAAACGTCCGACAGATAATCTCAAGTTTCTTTCAAATCGATCGAACTCCGTTGTGACACGCACACAGGTACGCTTACCTTCTCAAAGCTGCTGTGCACAGCTACGCACTCAACACTTTTCGAATGGCCTTTGCAGCAAAACGCAGGCCTCAGTTGTTCTTTGTCCGCTTGGAAATTCCACAAAATGACGTGTTGGTCCTGAGATGTGCTCAGCGCCTGGTAGCTTTCCGAACCTGAGACGAAAAAAAACAGTTACAGTCAACTGGTTGTTTCCCGCTAAAGATAAACACAACCGAACTTTCAACTTGGAGGAATACTCGAAAAAAAAACGAATCGTTTTTCACAACCCAATCGCAACTACGACAGGCAGTAATTGCCAGCGCAGCCCGATCGATTATAATTTACACAAAGCGGGCAGACTGCCAGCACTGGAGGCTCCAACACTCACCATGCACTGACGTCAGCACCTCTTCGACAAACTGCGCCGCATTTTTTGAACACGGCTGGGTTACGCATTTGCTGACGTCCACAAAGAGTTCTTGAACATGCGCTTTGGTTTTGCTGCGCACTGAGCAGTTTAAGGGTGTTTATCAAATACGAAAGCCTGACGCATATAAAGTGTGCGACAAGACATTTTTGCCGCAATTTTACGAATTCACGGTAGGAGCACTTCATTTTCTCGAGAAAAGGACAACAAACAGCATGCATACACGGGAAACTTACAACGTACAGGGCAGTTCTTCACCAATAAGTCTTAAATAAAGCGTAAGAAAAACACAGAGGTGCTGGACCAATAACAACATGATTTCTACTAAGCAGCACATAGTCGGAAGTGCGTCATGCAGACAGTGATCCGGCTTCTCCGCGGCTTACCCGGAGCATGAACCCAAGCAACAGACTTCACTGGTTCGGTGTGGACCGCTGCGGTGGCGAGTTTGGTTCCGTCTTTCCTGCTCCACACTGACACACTACAGTCGTACGAGCCTGGACAATCACATCATGAAATGTCACCCGGCGAGAAGCCATGCGGAATACCGCAAGACAGTCGTGCACTTGTTTATCTTGCACGCAAGCACGAAAACAAGTGAAAACAGGGGCTGTACATAATTTTTTCGAAGTTCTGCGACATCTGCTTTTTTTAATCCATAAAATGCGGGTATGTCTAGTGCTGCTCTATTCTTCACACGGTTGTGTTACACAGAAACGGATTAGGTTTCAATATATAAAGATATTGTAGGACTGCAATCGAAAAATAAATACTTCGAAACATCTGAATCTATTCCAGGCACTTAAATAGATTAGGGTCATTTCCGTAAAACAACATCCAAATGTATGGCGTACAGACGTGGCATCATCGCCTTACGTTATGGGAACCTGAATGCACTCCAATTTTTGATTGGCGATAAGTCAGCAACGATTTGGTTGACTACTATACCTTTGTCGACACTACAATGCAACAACTGTATCTTGCGTCAGAACAATGTCAGACTGACGCTAAAAATCATCTGAAAGTGACGACTTTGATTGACGTTATGTTCAACGTCAAGCAACGTAACTGCACGTGATGTGCAGTTTTCCACAATCCTTACTTTGGCAATGACCTACGAATATTTGTTTAAAGAGGCAAACGCAACCTTTTCGTGTTGTGATAATTAGAAACGATATTGTACGATGTATTCTGGAACACTTTTAAAATCGATAACTTTCCTACTTTGCCTATAGCCATAGCTTGACAAGAGCTTAATCCGAATCAAAACAGCGAAACGCTCACGTTCATCAAACGACAAGAGGGGAACTAAACGCGTTGCCATCTGTGCGTTGATCACCGAAATGATCCAGAAATGTATACTGCACATGAACAGGGCTTACCTGTCAAGATATACTGATCTTCAATTTCGACTCCACTGACCCAGTCATTTTCGGATAAAGTGTTCTGCAGTTCAGGTGCGTCCTGTGCCTCGAAATACTCAATAGGAACCACTGATTCCTGTAAATATTTACGCATACATAATAGAGTCGGCACGCGGCAACGAGAAGTTTTAACTCGCGACTGTTGACACTTAATCAATTTCGATGCATGCACAAAAGGACGGATGGCGCGGTATGTCGAGCTTGGCGACTCGAAAATCGCACCGGTAGAGGGCTCCACATGTTGCATGACACTGGAGCACTTTTGATCGTTTCTGAGGAAGCAGCGTGCTGTTGACGATAAGTTAGCGGTGTCCTACCGCGTCATCAACAACACGCATACTACGAAACGACTGCTAAGTTATAGACTTAATTGGAAAAGATTTCATTTGCTTCACTAACGTTTTCCAACATCAAGCGTTGAGTTCATTTACCACCGAAAAGTTACACGATTTCAATCGTAGGCCATAGTAGTACGTAAAAAAGAGCCACTCAGCCGTAGTGGAGTTTCAGGCAGCGGACCCACCATTCGTTCGCAAACTAACAACAGCGCTCCTTCAAATCGGTTCCAGTCTCAGGAATTTCCTTGTTTCAACACGAATGACGGCAGTTTTGAATAATGCCAGTTCAATCACGACGTTGATATTTTTTAATTATATTTTTTAATTGTAATAAAACCGGATATTTTTTAATGGTAATAAAACCGTTTTTTGATTGACGCCGGTTTAAACAAAACTCAAGTCTCTTAGAATTCCTCGACGACAATGCTAGGATAAATTCTTGTGAATCACGCAGCTACTAGCTTGCAAGGCAGCACTACCAAGAATGAATGCGATGAGCGAAATACTCTGCGGCATTGCAAATTCATCTAAGAATAGGATTAACGCGTTAAAGACGACGTAAACGACTGAAATCGCAGGTCAAGCGCAAGAACGTGGTCTAGTGAAATATTCTGAACGTTGGCCTTTGCAGTCGTCAGTGATTTCAATCAGACTCACCACTGACAGTCCATGCTCGGTGATGTGATCTAGTAATGATGTCCTGAGAAATTCGCCTTGCACAAGGAAATTGAACTTCGTCTTTGGAAAACCACTGTCCTTTGTATCAATGGAAAATGCAAACAGTAAATCTACTGATATAGGTCGTCAGTATATTCAGAGCACATTTCTGCTTTAGTTCAATCAGTTTGTTAAACAAAGGTCCTTGTATTTTAAATCTTATATTTCATTTCCAAAATTATAACCGTGTCAATTAAATATTTGAAGTGTTTCATATTTTAACAAATATCTGTTAACAGCCATTTCAACATATATCTGTTAACAGCCAGAAAAAATTTAAAAGCGTTTAAAAAAATAGCCAAACAAAATCGAAACCATTTTGCCAATAATTTGCTGAAAAAGAAAGCTGATGACGCTGACATAAATCACTTGATTGGATGCAGATGCTTAACTTTAATCAACGTGATCATATCATATCATAGCAATGTTTATAACTCACTTGTTGATAAAGAAGCTCATTAATCAGCTCATTGAGGTGATCAGTGCTTGTGCTTCCCAAGACAGAAAACGGGGTTTCGTTAACTTTGTACCTTAGCAAAAAATCATTATGTCACCACAGTTATTGAGAAACTGAAGTAGACCAAACCAAGAACAAATTTTCCAAGAGATGGTCATCGCACCGCAGTAATTGGAACAGACCCAATTGTGAAATTGACAAAAATGACTAAGATAAAGTGGCCTTGTCACGGCACTATTCAGCGTTCTATGGCAACGTAAATAAACCACCGATACACGAAGCTTACACCGTTACCTTTGTTGAACAACCTAATTTCTGCTATTTCAATGTCTGTGAAAACAAGTGGCATCACAAACTTAACGCACAAATTAATATTCAAAACATGATGCTCCCCCGCCTGAGATAAAATTTGTTTCCCTTCGTACTGAGCGTTGACGTGCTTTAATTTTCGCCGCCAGTGTGCGGGCGTTTTGGTTCTCGTCAGTCACAGCATTTCAAATGCGCCCCCAGAGGTTTGGTTGTCATCACTTCAAAATGCACGTTGAATTTACGCATTCTGCAGTTATTCTGAATCATACGGCGTTTTGTTTCAAGCTATAATTGGACGCGTCGCCTTGCCAGTAATTGCAAATCTGAAAATGACGTATTCTATAGTGTTCATCATCGTAGATGGCGTTGGGATTTATTATGTTCTTGTTATTTTTGCAGTAAGTTTTGAAGCTTCAGTGAATGCATGTGGTTGAGTAAGACATAATTTCTAGTTTCAATTGTCGCAGTTGGTGTTTTGCGATTTTTCACTGCAGTCTTGAGGCTGTTTACTTTCTCTGACCTGGTTTTAGCCTGTCAACGTTTCACCTGTTAGCACTGCTTGCAGACGATAGGACTGCCGATGCGTAGTATTACATCAAATCGATTTCCTATTAAAAATGCGATTGATTCCTTGCTTCTTTCACCTGTGGAGTAAAGTTACTTGAATACAGATATGTGCGGGTTTGAATCATCGCAAATAGATGAAAGCAGAGCCCAGTTGGCTGATTCCTGGAAAGCCTACGGAAAACCTAGGGCTTTTATTTGTCATATTTTGTTTCGTTTCACTTATAACACCTTGTCTTCTGTAACATCATAGTACCGGAATATTAGGTGTCTTAGACTAGTGTAAACCTACCTTGACAGATTAAACTTCCTCGTATGTAATCCGCTAGACTGAAACAATATTGAGAGTTATTGTGAAAGAGCTGAATACAGTTTCACTTATACGAATTTTGCTTCATTTAATGCGCCTTATAATCCAGTGTGCCTTATGTATGAAAACAAAATAGTTAGCATTCATTGATACTGCGTCTTATAATCTGGTGCACCATGGCCCAAAAAATATGGTATACTGATGAATGGGCTGGGCACTTAGTGACCCTATTCCTGTTTTGAAAATTTTTCAAAATGAGCATCCTCTCTCATAGAGGTTTTGCCACACAAATCGGAATACTCTAGTTAAGAATTAACTGATAAATCCAGGTGTCTTTGCAAGCATCATCCACTACATAAAGTAATTACATTGACGTTGAAGACGGCACACGCATTTGTGATCAGACAAAAAAACTTATTAAGAACATTAGTTATTGTACATGTTAACAGTCGTTCACATCACATTTTTGTCTCATTTTCCCTGATAAATTTTGCTTTCGTGCTAACAACCAAGCATTGCAGCAATAAATCTTCATACCTAAAATATCTAACACAAATCAAGATTTGTTTACAAATATCATATTCATTCAGTTACTTTATATCTAAAACAAACCAATTTCTACTAAGTTAAGTGCCAAAAATGCATTCTTGTCTGCTTTCAAATTGCAACAACACACAAATTGTAGTCAAAACAGAAGTCTTGACATACAATGTATCAACTTTGTATGTGAATTTCTCATCAAAAATAAGAATACAAGCAAAGTAACAATACACATGTATCTCCTTTACTTGAAGTTATCCTTATGGTCACGGTGTTGCGATCGGAAAGCCCAAGTGGCAAGTGCGCAAAGCTTCACACTTTGGCAGCAAGCAATAATAGAGATCATCTGACGAGATCACTCTATTATTGCTTGTTCGCGCCACATAATCTCACATTCAATGCAATGCCAGCAGGGAGGTGCAACAACATCTCCTCCTTTTCACAATGAACTGCACTGATCGCACGTTCTTTTTGTGAAGGTTGCACCTCGCACGACCTTCACATCCTGGCCACAGCAGCATTTTGTTGCGATCGGAAAGCCCAAGCAGCAAATGCACAAAGCTTCACACTGTGGCAGCAAGCAACAATGGAGATCACCCAACAAGATCACTCTATTATTGCTTGTTCGCACCACATATATATGGGTGTTGTTCTTCGCGCACATGCCGTTCGTGGTGAATCGCACATTCAACGCAACGCCAGCGGAGAGGTTGCAACAATGGAAACGATTTTCCATGAAAGGAAGCCAATGGACGCAGTCTGGGCTAAGAAATCCTCTGTGCAAATGTCAAGATCTGATCCTATGCACAGATTCACATTTAGCCACAAAAGCATGTCAATACAGTTTAATTTCCGGTAAAAAATACATCCCAATTGGGGAAGTTACAACAGAAGCTACATTGATGGTTGGAAAAACCTAATTAATCACTGTAGCTTCATTGATCACACTATTTGCCTAAGCAGTTACACAAATTTAGCTGTTCTAAAAAAGACTAAAATACTTAAAAACTAAAAATAAAGTCAGAGAAAATTTTGCATCTAACACAGCATATGGTTATCACATGCATACAACTACAAAAAGAAATATGCTTTTTCACTTCGTTTTCAATTATGCATCATTTGCATTTATCCGCAAACTCAAAAGGCAATAAAAATCAAAGAATTGGTTGAAGCAAACAAGTGTGCTGCGAAATCACACTTAGTCACTTACTGACTACTTACTATTTGCTCTAACAGCAACAATTGAATGTTGGTCAAATGAGGTAAAAATATACCTCTAGAATACGACTTTCAGTTATAAAAGAAAGCTTATAATTAGGCAGCAAAAAACTGCTGAACCTATATAACACCAATATATAATATGATCATGCTACTGTAACAAGTTGTAGAATTTATGCACAATCAGACCAGCTAAAGTAAATGAACTTCACAATAACCATGACATGATGGGAAGTACTTTTATGTAACCAAACACTCATCCCCATACCTTTCTTGGTTTGTAAAAAACTTTGCCTGGATCTGAGCCATTCTTGCAATTAACCAGTCACTAATACTAATAGATCAATTCATCATTAGGTGACATCTTGCTGGAAATGAAAGTTAGGTCTGGTGTTATATAATACTAACAGCAGCCAAGATGTGTATACAGTACAAGTGCAATATAATTACTGTATAAACTATGCAAAAACTCAGGAAAGGTTATACAGTATCAAAATCAATCATTTCACAGCCAGAAATGAAGGGAGTGACTATTCTATTGAACTGCCTCACATGAGGCAATTCAAATGAAACGTTGAATTTATCACTCGAACGGCACCAACGTCGTAGCAGATGCATTTGAGGTCTGCTGTGCCAAAGGTTTTCGGTTCACCTCTCACCTTGGCAACTTTCGTTTTGGTAGTCATGGTTGCATGTTTCAGTTCATTAGATCACTCTTTCTTTTCATTTTTCAAAACTTTCAGTTTAGGGGTTAGTGTGAGGATTTTGTTAGCTTAGCATTAGGGCTACGGTGAGGGTGAAGGTTAGGTTTTCCTTTCACGTTTAGGCCTACCATGTTTCTACCAAGCCTACTCACTACTGCATTCTCGTCATGCGTTAGTATCATGTTTGTTACAGGAGGTGGTCGAATAATGTTTCAAATTTAAAGAACCACAAGCAGTTCTGTAGCCACTGCCAAAAATGAAAGAGTATGATGTCAACAGAGTGCATTATAATATAGGCTATCTCACCAACTGTGGCAGGCCATATTTACAACACAATCTGAATCCAAAGCTGCAGGACCAAAGTTACTGCTAGGCAAACTGCCTGCTCGCTTAACTTGACTTCAGTTAGTAGCCACAAGTCATGTATGAAACGTGTCTGCAGGCTATATAGAACTATGACAACGCTGGCATACTGTAGAATATAAATTTTCATTAGCCTAATGCATCCATTAATTTCCAATGCATTGGTTGAATGAATGGGATGCATTATCGCTTAACACGTTTATCCATAACTTCAACGAACGTTTGATCATTTTCACAGCACACATCTTCATTTTTTTGTTATTTAATGTAAGCTAGCATCTTTACTTCAGTAACCACGTACTGTATTACATCTATGCAGATGCAGCGTCTGTGTAAAGTAGTTGTGGGCTAAAAATGAATAAATACGACTGACTTGCAAGAACAAAACAATAGGTCTACAACCGTAAAAGCAAAGGTAGGCCAGTAGAGTATCGAACTGCATTTTAGATTTCAGTGAATTTGTTGCTAGTAGCCAAAGAATGCTATTACTAGGTCAATATGGGCTTTCCATATGTGACAGCACAGCTTCATTCAGAGGTGCTATAATACCGCAGTAGGGTGGGAATCACTTGGCGCTTGTGGCACCAAAGTGTCAAAAAATGCAGTGGCACCCCACAGTCAGTGCCAACACTTCCTAAATATGGCACCTATTATTATGCCAATGTATAATTTGGCACCGGTGCCAGCACTTGCTGAATAAGGCACCGCTGCCAATTTAAATTTAAGCAAAGTGGTGCCCGTTGGATTCGGGTGCCGCTTGCTTCGAATGGCACCGGTGTCACGCGAAATTTCTCACCTATTATTGTTTGCTTCTTTAAGTAAAGCGATGAAGTTTGGCGATTACTTTTTTGCACGTGTGTTATATAAATTCAAACTTGTTCGTTAGATGTCAGATACCCACAACAAGCTACAGTACGGGAATAACTACTAGTACTAAGTAGTAGCCTATAACCACTGAAAAAATATTGGACTTGTTACTTTCACTTAAACCTAAATTATTTTTTTTCTAACCTCATGTCGACACATTTACCTAAACACCAACAAACCCTAAGCCCCAACCATCGATTTTCTCAGCGTACTTGATAGGCTATGTAATGTAGCACATTAGGCTACTCTGTCCATGCCATGCACCGCACATGGCGTGAAGTCAGAAACAGGGTTCTCACAAATGCAAATCTAAAAATCCCCAGAACAGTACCATTGTCCCAATTTTACGTAAAAGAATCCCTAAAACTGTGATGATGCGGCAAAAAATCAGGACACATTGATAAAAATGTCAAAATTAGAACCAAATATGATTTGCAAAATGAACTAAAATGATTAATTTTACACATTTTCGTAGTATACGGAAAATCCCTAAAAATCCCTAAATCCCTAAAAAATCCCTAAATTGTGTCAACAGTTCCAATCTAGGGACAAAATCCCTAAAAGTGAGGGCACTGGTCAGAAAATTCGTAAGTCACAAATTTCACTGGACACCGGTGTTCCAGCGATACTAATCTGCATCCATTTAAACTAGAGGCAGGCCTAATGCCAATGAGGCCATGCAAATAAAGTGGTAATGTGGATGTAGGCGACAGGAAACGATGTGCCCGAGTAAGTTTTGTTGCGTAAGAGTCGAGTCAGAGTCACAAGCCCTTCGAATCAGAGTCGAGTCAGAGTTTCCCAAAAATTCTTCGATGCGAGCCAGAGACGAGTCATGACTTGGCCGTGTCGAGTCACACGAAGTGTCAAGTCACTTACAGTCATTGGTTTAAAGCTCGAGTCAGTGTCGAGTCAAATGAAATTTCTCATTTTTCCTATGTCTTTTTATGCTTTGAAATGGCGCCCAACATGCTATAAAATGGCACCTGATGAGTCACAAAACGTCCCCCAATGTTTTCTCAGAAAGTGGTTTGCAGGTTATTTATATCTAAGTTGTTGTGAAAACAGTTTGCATTTTGCTAGTCTTTTTCACTCTCAGTTATTTCCAAAAGTCTAGCCCAATCTTGCTGCAAGTTTTCCAACCTCTCATTTGGCGTTGTGTTGAATGTGCGATTCACCACCAACAGGATGTGCGCAAAGAGCAACACCCATATATATATATATGTGGCACAAACAAACAATAATCGACTGATGTTGTCAGGCTACCTCTACGTTTGCTTGCTGCTGTTCCAACCTCTCCGATGGTGTTGCATTGAATGTGTGATTCACTACGAACGGAATGTGAGCGAACAGCAACATTCATATATATGTGGCACGAAGAAGCAATAACAAAGTGATTGCGGCTTGGAACCTCTGCCAATACCAACTTGTGAACAATTGAAAATAATGACTAGCGTACGCAAAGAGTGATTGCGGCGTGGAAGCTCTGCCGATATTAACTTGTGAACAATGGGACATGTTGACTAGTATAGACGGAGAGTGATCGCGGCGCGTGATCTCCATTGTTGCTTGCTGCCACAGTGTGAAGCTTTGCGCACTTGCCGCTCGAGCTTTCTGATCGTAACAAAATGGTGCTGTGACCAGGATGTGGAGGTCGTGCAAGGTGCATTTTTCACAAAAATAACGTGCTATCAGTGCAGTTCGTTGTGAAAAGGAGGAGATGTTGTTGCAACCTCTCCGCTGGCATTGCGTTGAATCTGCAATTCACCACGAACAGGATGTGCACAAAGAACAACATCCATATATATGTGGCACGAACATGCAATAACAGAGTGATTGCGGCACAGAGTCTCTGCCGATACTAATTTGTGAACGATTGATCAAAATAACTAGCGTACGCAGAGAGTGATTGCGGCACGGAAGCTCTGCTGATATTAACATGTGAACGATTGAACGTGCTGACTAGCATACGCGGAGAGTGATCATGGTGCGTGATCTCTGTTGTTACTTGCTGCCACAGTGTGAAGCTTTTGCACTTGCCGCTCGAGCTTTCCGATCGCAACACTGCCACAATGTGAAACTCTGTGCGCATTCCGCTTGGTCTTTCAGATCGCAACACAAGAAACATAGGCCTACTTCATTGCCTTTTGCATGTTCAATAAATGAAAATGACCAGAGATGAACATGTAGCCTACTGTACTTGTATTTGGAATTAAATCTTGTGATATTCCAATATATTCATGGATTTGGATGTTATTATTTTTGCTTCACCAAATTTGGATTGGGAATGATGATATTCTTTTGAACTTCTTCAAATCATTCGGTTCTGTTTCGGGACTGCAGGTTACTGTATTGATAAGATTTTGTCAAATCCGTTGAGATTGTTTATTGTGTTTGTTTTAAATGTTGAGCCTTGTCTCTGACCATCGAAACGATTATGCAGCATTGTCTATCTTGTCATCAAATATTCAGAATTTGTTGGACATTCATTGATCGAATCTCTTTCTTTGACTCATCTTTAGGGCAAACAATTTTTTGACCAAAAAAATTAAAATTTTGACTTTGTAATTAGCAAATTTTGGCTTTACTTTGACCTATAAATTTTCTGCGTTTGCAACTGCACAATAATTCAGCCTTGGGTGTTGAGAAGCATATTTATGCACTCTGCTTCGAAGCTTAAAAAATTTGATAGTTTAACTTTGGGGATGAAATACTGATAAGTGCATTATTAATGACTACAAACCTGAGAACATCGTAAAGCTGAAACACCATATGCATAATGGATTGAGCATTTACCAAAACAAGTATTGTAAGACCACATTTCTCGCCCATCCTACATAATATTCAATCGTCCAGTAGTGCGCAAAACAACATTATTACATCAGAAATCACAATAAGCCCATTCTTATTACAGAATTGCAACTAAACTTGCAAAAGCATACCCCTATCTGTTGTTGCAGTTTCAATAAAATATCAATAAAGAGAAAAAAACTGTGCTGCAAGAAGATTTTGACATAGCGATAAATTTTGACCTTATGATGAATTTTGACATTTTTTTGACCTACTAACTTAGGATTCTCTTATGGTATGAGCGTGAAATTTGGTTTGTGGACGTTTCATAAACTTTAGAAACGGCAGAGAAATTTTGACTTTATTGGCTTTTGGTTGCCCTACTCACCATTGTTATACCCTACGTATGGGCCTACTTAATAATATTTAGCACATTTCATTATTTTTATATGTGTAGTCCAGTGCAGATGAGTCATTTGCAATGCATAATTGTTACTCTTCTGGCTTGATATCTCTCATGCTATGAAGGTGTCAGCCACAATTGTGGATTGGGCCTACATATGAGTGTTGCAGCCACAATTATTCGCCTCCTTGAGCCAACCAACGAAAGAGTCGAACCGACGACCATCGGCATAATAGCAATAGAGATTACCCATTCCACTCTATCTTCACTCTTCTGTAGTTTTTATGAATTCATCGTTAGTTCTGTATGTGGCGTAATCTTGTCACCACATTGCTTCGCCGTTTCACAAGCTCAACACACAGTGGCGTAGCAAGGGAGGCCCTGGGGAACGCGGGCCCCGGATGGCACTTTCAGGGGGACGGCATTTCGCTGTCTAAAAATTCCTGAGAGGGTCACAAATTTTTCAAACTACGTCCAATAGTTATTTTTCAAACTATGTCCAAAATTAGATACAAACCATTTTCCAAGGAAGGCGAGAAAATTTTCTGCGCCCCTATTTACAGGTATGCTTTTTTTGTTTATATTTATTTTATCTAACGACAAACGACGACCGACCAGAGCCTGGAGTGCCATCTGCCGGGACCAGCTGCGACAATATGATAGTAAAAAGTCAACATATAGAGGCGAAAAAAGATACGTTCATAAAACAGTAATAAATAAAGACGCAAAAAAGAGGGCATGCTTACTTGAGGGCCAATTGCACTCCAACCCCTACACCTTCCTCGAAAGACAAAGCCATTTCAGCCATCTCAGTCAAAAATTATTCGCACAAAGAAAAGAGATGACATTCGACCGCAGACTAAAACGTTAGGACTCCAGTTGTTTTCGGTATATAGTGACCCTCCTCTCAAAATCTGATAAAAAAATTTACAAGAAATCACGGTAAATAGTCAATGCTATCTTAATCCTTTTTCTAGCATCGTTGGTTTCTCATTAACGCCCCAACTGCACATAACATTCTCCTGACACCTAAGCAATGGCGACGAAGATTTCGCTGGGGCGGCGATAGCCCAGTGAGAGTGTCCGCCTCTCAATTGGAAGGTTGTGTGTCCAATTCACAGACACTGAGTGACTCGCCATGGTGCTCCTTGGGCAAGATCG
>JGI24158J21664_10001061_pt1 | contig 29225 bp, 15 predicted proteins | sample Ectturendosymbi3_FD_21664 | JGI IMG/M metagenome (IMG submission 21664) | reverse complement strand
ATTTTTGCCCAAAATAGTGTGACGCCATTTATGGACGGCCCCTAATGCATCCATAGGCGTAGCCAGTGGGTGCCAAAGGGGACATGCCCCTTCCAAANTTTTAGAAAATATAGTCATTTTGTGCTTTGANAGGTGTTTTTCCAAACAAAATAGTGTTATTCGCCTAAAATAAAACATTTTGACCCCCCAACTTTTTGGGCTGGTTACGCCACTGTATGCTTCACTAGCTTCCCGTTTCGTTCGTTGATGTGGCTACCCTGGGTGCACGCTTATACATCTGTGCTTGTTTAAGAGCATCGGCATATATACCAAGACATATTTGAGGTTCATCATTAATTGGCAGTTCAGCTGGATTGAGCATAAAGGCTCACACAAGGCCGTATCTGTTCTGTTCCCCCACCCAGTAGTNATGTATTTAACAGCCAAATAATTAAAAATTGGAACTTTTCATTCGTACTTATGTGCATTCTCAATTCTTTTGTAGTTTAGCGTGTGTCCTGTGTCGATCCAGCAAACCTGGGTGTGCGCCATTCCAGCAGCACACCGTCTGTGCTCGACTGCTCGTATCCACGCAGTCTGAATGTTTTAGCAGCTGTGAACTGCGCTGTCGTAGCGCTGAGTGTTTTACTCTCATGTTTCAAGGCGCAGCTTCATATTTTTGCAGTCATGAATGCTCTGTCGTGGCGTTGAGTGCATCTTGCTCCGGTATCCTAACTTGGAACGCTGATAGTTTGTAGTCAATACAATGGCACATGAAATAAGGAAAGTGCGTGTCGGTTAGAATAAAGTACATTGTGTCAACAAACTTCGCCGTAACGTTTATTTGAAAACGTGAATACGACCTCATCTTGTGACGTCACAAACACCGCTTATCCATTGACAACAACCACCGGCACCGTACGCCACTGCCAAGGTACAGCAGCTTACGGGGTTTTGTACCGAAAAAAGTTAAGAAAAGCAAACATATTTGCCTAAAGCGCGCGCCCAAGTGTATTGAGCAATTTTATCGTATAATTTAAAAGTTTGCTGTACGAACGTTAACTGCCGACGTTTGCAAATCAGACACAGAAGCAAACTTCAGCCAGGGTTGTAACCAGTCGCAGTTAGTGCCCGTGCCGGTCTATACCAACCTTCAATTGAAAGCTGTCAATAGCAGCTACAGTGGTGTGGAGGGGTTTTGTGCGTAATAGGAAACATGTATCTTACTGAGCACAAACTGTCAGACTAATTTGAATGAAAGAGGTTGGTTAATTATGGGCTTAAATTGTGTTAATTCGGTAGCAGCATGAGTTAACAGTGATTCTTGAGTTTCTTGTTTTGTTTGTTTAGAGTACAAGGCCGTGCATGGATTATGAACGAAAGTATGGAGAACAATTCGGTTAGGTGGTTTTCAATGATATTGTGTGTCTGCCTTGTGATGAGCGATTCTGCAAATGCGGTGAATCTTTTCAAAAATTGTCCAAACTTCAATAACACTGAAAACTTTCGTTACTACTTCCGGCTGTGGTTGATGGTGCCATTTAATAATCATTACAAGCACTCTCGAGACAAGGTGGCTTTAGCGGTAGACAGAGCGCTGACAGATGCTGCAAACTCTTTATACGAATCGACGAACATCAACATCACAAAGCTTATAAGCGTAAGTGTAAAGCTTGCTCTTTATGTTCTATTGTAGCAAAAAATATTAAAAACCTTGAAAAATAGAACTTACCAAACGATGAAAACGAACTTGCTCCTTGCGTGTTCATTTTTAGTTTGTTATCGATTCGATCTTTTGGTTGAAACCGAATCAGGCCTATTTCAGAACAATTGGCATCTGTTCGTTCGGCAATGAGATGCACTTTGCATGGTACGTCGTTTTTCCTGTTACGACCCTGACAGACCAGCAATATATGTACGCATTTTTATTGTATTCCTACGTACAAGTAACACAGTGGAAAAATTTTTTCTTTATGATTAATGAGGGATCTGTTTGAACCGTTAGTAATCTCGAAAGAACTGAAAAACAGCATTGAATAGTTATGGAACCAGTTCCTTGGTAGTTTATTACGGAATACTTATATACACTTGCTGCTGTTGGCAAGTAACAAAGCTTAACTTAAGTGGTGAGCACTAGTTTATTTCTTAACGTTAACCAATTCCTAATAAGCAGTATAAGACTGTCCAGAAAGCCTCGTAAGTATTTTATTGACTTCGCGTTTCAAGTTTATCCTGATTCTGATTCTGGAGCTAAGCAGAATGAACTAAAATAAACTATATACTTTTGCCTCGTGGTTCTGTTAATTTAACACTTTTATGACGTAGACTGTTACGAGTGTATGTTTCCCAAGTATGTTGTGATTATTATTAGCATATAACGCCAATAAGGAGGACCTCATTTTTATTCATGAATATACACGTCAGCTCATACTAACCAAAGTAGTTTGGTTGAAAAAAAAGATGTAGCAATGATAAGAGTCATTTTTGGTGCATAAACTTTTCGATTTGTATAATCTTTTTTCTGCATTCTCATCACCACGTTGCACGTAAAGCTTCATTTCCAGCGTTACGTCGCTAAAATCCACTTTGAGCCTGTTGCNTTTTACGCTTGTAATTTTACATTTTGTCAAAATTTATGGATCTGGAATCACAAAGCTCTATTTTATTCCTATGGAATCGATTTCGAGCCTTAGTTACAGCGTTTGCACTCATTCTGTTCCAACATGGGTGGCGGAACCTTTCTCAAAGTGGGGGGGCACAAGTCACGTCAAAAAGCCTATAGAAAATTTTTGTGGTTTGAATTGGCAATAGTGACGTCACAAGCATTGACATATTACGTCATTACCTATGCACCATATGAAGGTCTGAATTACACTATTTTAGACAAAATTACACCACTATGAAAACGTATCAGAGACCCACCTGAAATTCAAATAGGCTGTTACAGGGGCGACCCAGGTCAACAGCGTCACTCGGGCTCATCATACGATGTATTCTGACTGAATAACACCGTTCGATGCTTGCGTCACTGGGATTTCCATTTGCTTTTATTCTGGCTGGCATTATTGTTGCTCTGTGACGTTAGTTACGTAATAATAACTAAGAAGTTCTCACGATAGCTTCTCCATTGTTGACTAACGTACGTCACAGAGCAATGATAACGCCAGTCAATCCTCTGCTTGCTGTAGGCTCATTCATATTAGTCCGAGCTGCTGGACAATTTATCGTTCGTCTGAAATTATTCTCAAAAATGGGAACTGTCCATTGGATTGGACTTCAAATCCAATGTTCTATACAAATCCATTGCTTCAAAAAACATTCAGTTCGATATAAATTATGTTTTAAAAAATACTTCATTGCATGGGGCAGCTCGGACTCCGATAGATGAGCCCGAGTAAAGCGCGAGCGAACAAAGTCGATAGAACGCCTGCAACCAGGGACGCCGGAACATCGGTAGGGCAGAAGAAAGTTGAGGGCAATGGAAACACATGAAAAACAAAAAAATCCTTGCCAGTTATGCTTCCTACTGTTCAGCAACAATGGTGACCTCAAAAATAATAAAAGAAACTATATAAAATTTGTTTCAACTCGATCTTGATAAACCATAAAATTACCTATGATGTTGTTATGAAAAAGACACTTTTGTCCCCGTTCCCGTTGTCCCTCTTTTGAAAGGTCATCGGGGCAATACCACCCTTCTCCGGCGTCCCTGCTTACCGCTATCTGCAGTCACTGCCTCGCTGCATTACCCGGCACCTGCCCAGATGTCTGCGTTCAACAGTCATATGCGGCAAAACGTCAATATTGTAACTTGAAGTGAACATTATATTTGTTGCCGTGTTATTGTTACACATTAAAGACCAACAGTTAAACAATCCACTCGTAAATTTGGCAACCTGCCCCAGAGTTGCCAATTGAAAAAAGCCAAACAGTGCTAAAAAGACGCCACAAAAAATCCAAACCAATCGATTAAAAGCCAGAAAAAATCCAGACTTTCTTTGTTGTATTGCCCTTCCTTTGCCACAGAGAAACATATACATTTCAAGAAATAATAAGAATTTTTTTTCAAAATTAAGATTAAGTCTACTTTGACATTGTACTGAAGCTCATTACTAGTGCTTCTCTGACTATTCATGGTTTGTGACTGTGAGATTGCGCACTTTGGGTGCAGTGGTGCCACAGTTTGCACACAGATCCATCGGCACCTTTCTGCACCCATGCGAAATTCATCTCCATTCACCCCTGTACTTAGGACCAGAATCATAAGAGCCCTTGCACTTCTTCGGCATCATTGTCCCATTTATGTTGTGGAGACATAGACCTGTCTGCAAGCGTTGAGCCTGCTTAGTGCTTTCAACGGAATACACACTACACAGTGCACACATTTCCAGTGATTACGCGAAAAATTTATTTCGAAACTGACATCCCTCAAATCATACTTACATCAGAACGTACTGTAGGTGTTGGGTCAGTCTAATCTAGCATTTATCAAAAAGTTTCGTGTTGTTGAAAAACATGGAATAGTAATATTTTCCTTCAGACGTAAATTTTTCAGCTTAAAAAAGCCAAAAGAGAGCCAAAAGGCCAAACAAAGTTCTCAAGTCAACCAACTTGAGATGATTCCAAGAGGTCAAATAAAATTTTTTAGGCCAACCAGTTTGAAACGAGGCCAGATTTCTGAAATTTAACCTAAAAAAGGCCAATCTGGCAGCCCTGACCTGCCCCCGCAAGCAAAGGAACGGGCACGAGCGATCTGCGATCTCATCACTACATGACACCAGAACAGTGAACCTGGCTCTTGTGCAGTGTGAGTGTCGTACCGGCAAACAAACTGTCATTGCAAGAAATAAATCAAATAATCGGAATTGAGCTGCTGACGTCAAGTTTTCTAGAAAATTTTGGTTCTTAGTCGCAATTTCCAGAGAGGGCTGAATGGCCATTGTTTTGACGTACCTCGAGCTCAAAGCTGTTTATTGAGTTCAGCGTAAAAACGCATCCATAATACTCATTCTTGTCGATTTACATGTTCACCAACAATACTGATCTCAAAACTAATAACAGAAATTGTAGAAAACCATTCTGAACTTTATGTGTGCGCGAATAGCTGCAATGAATCTGTTCTAAGTCGATGTTGATAAATCATGAAATTACTTATGATACTGTTACGTAAGGTCACCTATACCCCTGTTGCCCCTTCAAAGGGCAGGGGGGCAGTGCCTTCGTAATGCACCCCCGTTCCGGCGTCCCTGCCTACAACGAACGATATTGTTTTGTTCAGGTCACCTGCAACATGAACGCGAAAGGCCAGACATGGAACGAAAATATATGAACAGTGACAAGGTCCAAAGAAAAGAGCTCGAATTAACAACTTAGTGAAGTGGGAGCGTGGGTAGTGTCACAAATATTCAAAGCAAGCAAGCTGGCGTTCTCCGATGTAAATCGTAATCGAAGACTCGGGCTAAGCCCGAGGAGCCCGTATGTCGGAGTCGCTGGTGGGCTGTTAAAAAAACCCTAAGAACACAAAACAAGCAAAACTGACACAGCATTGATACCTGTCTTAAACACATTCAAAATCACAACTTTTCCACATCTTGAACAAAGAAGTAACATGACTGAATACTCATTCTGCAACTGCATTAGATATCGGAATGCAAAGACAAGACCAAGCATTGTAAAGATGCCAATTGTGTCGCCAATGCAGAAACAAATATAGCTTTTTAGTGTTGCCAATACAAAAACATAATTGAAGTTGATCTGTCAAATGTTTCATTTTGCGTATAAGATTCAACAAAATTTCGCTATTTAGAGTAGTGTTAAAACGCTTCAAATTGCACCAATTTTTAATGTTGCAGCACGAACGTTTTCCTACACACTAGCATGGGTGTCGGAAGGGGGGCAGGAATTTGAAAAGTTCAGCAAAAAAGGCTGTTATTTTAGTTTCCAGGGGTAAAAACCAGATTTCCCCACTTTTGGCCACCCCCTAGAAAAACGTTTGGAAAAATCCACTAGTGCCCTCCTCCTGGAAAAAAATCATTCCGACGACCTTGCACAAAAGCATGTAAAATTACACAATTTTTTGTAAAAAATTGTGTTGCAGTACACCATCTGGCGACACTGTTCAACAACACCAGTGCAGTAAGCAAGCCACAGCAGAGTGGCAGACTGTGCACGGTGTATTTTGCCAAACATAACGAAATCCTGGCAAGTTCACTGCCAAATTACAAACAACACATTACAAATAATATTGTCAAAATACTGCCAAATTCTGCAACATTTTTTTCATTAAACGATTACTTTAAGAATGGAACCAAAACTAGCTGTGTTACTTACGCTTATTTAGGCAAAATTTGAAATTCAAAATTGGGGGTGCCAGGCCCCCCCAGAAATAAAAGTGGGAGTGCCTAGGCCCATGCGGCCCCCTCGGTTCCGCCACCTATGTGTTCTAAGTTAAAGCACCAATTGTGACCGATGTGTGCGGTTTGAATGACAAGTTTATATAAAGACAAAAGCACACAATCATTCTTGTAGTTGTTCGGCGACAATTTTGAACTTCAGAAAAAAATTCCAAACTTTCACCCTGTCTATGAAAATAGAATGTTAGCAGCTAGTTATTTAAGGCAAGGAAGTAAGTCATCTGTATGCAAAAAGAAAGAAGGATGCCACTTCATGGAGCTGGCAAGTGAAGCTAAACTAGATATGTGCTCAAGATACAAGAGCAAAAAACAACGTTAGGGTATAAACAGAAACCAGCAGTTTTTGAGTACTGCGGAAAATTGTCTCAGTTCTACAAAACACATTTACCCAGATGCAATACTTCTCAACAAGTAGAACTTTAGCTATTTTCTTACGTAAAAGTCTCTTTTCTTGTTCAGAAACCTGAATATCGGGACACAAAGTGTGATGCTGACTACGCCATGGGTCCAGCCTCAGACATACACGATGTCAGTTTGCTCGAGAGTTGCTCAAACGACAGTAACGACACCAGAACCAAAGTTGACTTCGTCATTGGTGTGTCTTGCGACTACGTGGCCGGGAGAATAGGAGTGTTGGCCAACAACTGGAACTGGCCAGTCATTTTCCCAGCTGTGAGGTGTGGTGAGAATATGCCGGAGGCAACTTCCGCTTATGGGCAATTTTTTGCCACAATTTTTCAATTTACGCGTTTACTGAAGATAACCTGAAATACTTGTAGTGGGAAGTATTACTGCATTTTTGACCTCTTCAACATGCACTTGGTCGGTTTTCAGCTGCGTGCGACCGAGCGGGAATGAAAATCAGAACTAAACAGACAGAGGTGTTGCGACTCTCCAGAAACCCAGCCAGTGTACGATGCAGATAAGCAACAATACACTTCAGCATGTCGAGACGTTCATGTACCATGGGGTGATATTCACGAGTGAAAAAAGGCGGGACAACCAGAGTGATGCATGTGTGGTAAAGCTAACGCACTTCTGCGTAAGCTTTATCGCTCTGTGGTGGTAAAACGACAGCTTTCAAAGATTGTAAAGCTAACAGCTATGGTCATTCTCACCTATGGTCATGAATCTTGGCTAATGGCTGAAAGAGCGCTATCTCAACCACAAACCGCAGAGATGGGATTTTTTCGAAGAGTTCACGGCGTGACACTTCGCGCCAGTGCGCAGCAGCTGTGAAATTCGTAAAATCCTGAATGCCGAACCACTTCCCTCCCAATATAGCGATCTCAGCTACGATGCTTTGGTCATGTGACCCAGGGGCGGATCCAAGGGTGGGGGGGAGCGGTTTGGGGCGGTAAAATCTGCTGAATCCAAACCTAACTGTTGTTATTGTCGAAAAGATTCAAACATTAAAATCACGCAAAACAGAATAGTGTTCTCCACTGTAACGTCACACAGAAGTTATTGTCTTAGAACTTCCAGACTGCTGAGTATGGCCAACACACTTTGAACTTACGTTTTTCGTATCGTGAGAACTACGCGAACCAACTACACGTAGTACTTCAACCCTGTAATATATATATGTTCAGTGATCCTGTTCCCTCTGAGGTGCACAATTGCGCAATACTACCAGAGTGAAATCTCATTCTCGCGCACTTGCAACATTCCAAATTTCGTATCGTATATATCGCATAGGCCTTTTAATGCTTGAAATGCTTTATGTTGCGTGTCTGCATGGTTGCGCAATTTCCTGCGGACGAAAACAAATATTTGCTTGCTCAGTGTAAAATTCTCTTAGAGGGAACACTGAATATGACACCCCCTTTTGTAAGGCAAACAGCTCTTATTGCGAAATAGAGCAACCCTCATTAGGGTCGGTTATACCTTTCATGGGGTGCTCTTATAAGCGGCGTTATTCTGTTAATATTTTTTATCTTCAATTTTTAAACTTTGTGAGACTGGGTTTAGCGCAATGTGTATGTTCAAAACATGCTCAAATAAAGTTACAATTGAGCTGACGTGAAGCTGAGTACTTCCCCATTTCAAAAACTCACTGACAGAAATCAAGCTTAAGTTCTTCATTAGCGTGTCTTCCAAGCACAGTGGTTTCGGGTGAACAAATGTTGAGTAAAAATTCTTGCTTTTTGTACTGGTAAGTACAACATACTTTCGTGGTCATGAAAAGTTTCACTGCATGCCTTTCAACATTTACGCATACACATGGGTGACGGGATATTACAAAAATAGATTTATTTTTAAATTTGGGTCGCTTTGAAAAATGTTTGGGAACCAGTGCTTCAACGAAACGAGACGTTTTTTCCAAAGTTTTTGCTGCTCACCATCAGTGCGTTTTTCTTTTGTCCAGAACTGATCTGTTGAATGAAAAAGAGAACCAGTCGTGTTGTGCCACGATGACCAGGACTGGGATCACCATGACCGACACAGGACAGTACATTATCGAGCTGTACGAGAAGTACAATTGGAACAAATCGGTTGTGGTTTACAGCTCGTGAGTTTGTTTATTTGGTAACTCAAAGCTAATACTATAATAGATATATTAATCAAGCTAGCTCGAAAATTGCTTAACCATGATCGGAAAAAAACGGTTCTTTTATTTTTCTCTTTTCAAAGGAGATGTCGATCCGCGTCACTGCACAAACCGCCTTTGTTTTAATGATTTATGCCAAAGAGTACCGTACATTCAAACGTTTTACAATAATAGTTTGGCAGAAAGAAATATATAGTAAAAGCAATTCTTGCCCATTTCTATGATTTTTGTCTGTCACGATCTGATACCCTATAGATGTGAAAGGCTACGATGACAGTGCGTATATGTCTTAAAGCCCAAATTGGTGTCCGGCTTTCAGTCCCTTCTTAGTGTCCGTAGACCACTGGATTGCAGATAAAGGGGGCCTGGGCACATTGACCCTACACGTGTTTCAAGGTTAGGTCACGGACACAAAATCCCCCCACTATTTTATTGCATATTAGTTTTTCGCTATAAAGTAAATCATCTTCACACTTTCACTGGATGCCCGAACCTGTCGACAAGGCAAGCTTATTTTCATATCAACCTTGTTGTGTCGTTATACCATACAGGCGTCGTTTCGTCTTTCACTGATCACCTGATACAAAACATCTCTGTGGCAAGTTTATGAACCGTCTGTTTGCAGTTAGGAAGCTTGGAATGGTCGTGTGCGCAGTAAAACTTAAAAATGATAGGTAGCTCTTAATACATATTACTGGCAAAAGAGATTGGCCCACAGTCTAAGGCAGTGGTTACCAACCAGGGAGGAATTCCTCCCCAGGGAGGAAGTTAGGGGAGGAATTCCCACTTTATAATTAAGTTACCTATTCATTGTAAATGTTGCACTTTTTTAAGTTGACATTGGCTCTTTGAAGTAGTTATATCACCTTACATTTGTAAGTTATTTAGTGGACTGTCACATGTTTTTGTTGACAAACTTTAGTGCAGTGGTTCCCAGAGTACGGGTCACGACCCAAACAAGGGTCGCGAAAGGTAAAAAAATGGGTCGCGCCGAGGCGATCCAAAACTGTGTGGTGTGTTTTCAACGTCACCTGCTTGTACAGTATGTGCCTCTCTGCAGCGTGTAGGTAATTGAGAAAAGAGTAGAATTCTGACTTTGAAATGGAACTTAGCAACTTACTGTCAAAAGTCACCCATACAGTCAGTATTTTTTATACAATGTTTGCGTCTTGGGTTGCGGGATGTCCACCAAACTCGGTTTTGGGTCGCCCTAAAAAAAGTTTAGGAACCGCTGTTTTAGTGCTATCATTTGTCAACAAATTTTTGTTCCACTTTTATTAATCAAGTTGTTGTCGTAAATAAAGGTCGTTGTTCCAATTGTACTTAATACTAACTTACGAATTCGAACAGGGGAAGAATGAAAGTTCTGCAGGGGAGGAATGAAAAGTTTCAAAATGAGCAAAGGGAGGAATGCATCAAAAAAGATCGGGAACCACTAGTCTAAGGCAATGGTTCTCAATCTTTTCGCTGAAGGGAGCCGAATCCAGACCTACGATTTTGATAGAGAGCTGCACAAAAAATTTTAACACAAGTCAATTGACACGTTTTGTTGTATTGCAGAACGAAGTCTGTTACACAAAATGTTTGAGATATTATTGAAAGGCTGCTGAGGGCCGCATAAAGGGTCCTTGGGAGCCGTATGCGGCTCTCGGAACTTGAGAACCACTGGTCTAAGGATACAGAGTTTTATCAACGGATGTGACCGTTGATAAAAAAAGAATCTTTTTGATTTGCAAATTACTGGCATTGCTTCAAAATGGTATTAATATTTTTTGCACAAATAGAGTTTTTTCGTACCTGGTTTACTTCATAGAGAAACGTATATTCTAAAGCCAGTGGTACTAACAAAATATGAAAAGTGTTTCAGAAATTGTGCAAAAAAGGGCAATGTAAGGTTGTTTATCACCGTTAACGTCATATAATCAACCATGTAGGTAGGAAGCCTAGAGAGGACCTTGGACTCCACTATATAATTTGTTCTGCCGCTCCTATTAATATCAGTAATAACAATGCATGAAGGTAAGTAAATGCAAAAGCCTCCTCACACTATACAATAAAACCCATGTGACGTAAAAAGTTAAGTTGAATGAATTTTGTTCAAAAACTCAAAATAACGTATTTTTTTCAAAATGACATCTTTTGAGTTTTTTTGCTACTTCACACTTGTTTCAAATGGGTATTTTACGACTCCTGAGTTACAGTCTGTTATTTTGTAGATTGTATAGGTAAAACATTTAAACTGGTTTATTCCATAATTTATGTGTGCTTTTCCTTCAACTGTAAACAGTGGCATAACTAGAGGTTTGAGCCAGGGGATAAAACTTACCTGAAGGGAGCCCATTAGCCAATACTCAGAAAACACTTGAGGAAGTGATAGGGGATCTGGATGTGGATGTCTATACTAAAAGCCAAAATCACCGGGAAATACTACGAAAAACGAAAAAGCAACACCCTATTGAAAACCAAAAGAATTCTAAACACCCGAAATATAAAGTAAGTAGGGCCCAGTTTTAAATTTAGCTTGCCAGGGAGGCGGTTCTCACCCCTGCCACCAGTCAGTTACGCCACTGACTGTAAAGACATAGTTTGTAAAAATTATTTTAAAGCAAGCTATCCAAAATACTTTTGCATGATCAAAACAATTCTTGCAGGACTTTTCATGGACATTATTACTACCTTCTGTGTTTAGGTACAACAGTCACGGAGCTGACGTAAGCTACACAGCAAGCAGTGATTGTTCTTCAATGCTTGGCGGAATTACAAAGGCTTTTCGCAATCATGGGTGGATAAGATACGACTTTTACAACATTATTACCAGAAGTTATGACTCCGACATCGAGGAGGACGCCGATAAAATATTACAAGAAATTTCAAGCATGGCAAGAGGTGGATATACAGATACTGTTTATGGTAACGGAAAGACAAACATATTGAAGTATTTACTCTCAGAGGAGGAATGTTAGGCTTGGGTTTGCCAATTTGTATTTGACAGCAGTTGCCAAGTCGGTTTCATGATTTCTTTTCAAGAGCTGGTATTTCTATATAAAAGTACTAAACAAGTTTTGGTAGGGTTTGGAATTTTGCAGACAAAAAAAGTTAAAAAAACCCTGCACAGCATGTTTCAGCTTTCTGTGAAAACGTACTGGTTTGCTCAGTAGCACACTCGTAATTTTCTTTTATATATTTGCGGGATTTAGGGACAACTAATACAACATTGGACACCTAGTCTTATCAAATCGAAGTGTAAATCCTCCTAAAAGTCAGCATTGCCATTGCAGGCAAGATTTGAGCATGCCTTTTGTTCAAATTATTTTTAGGAAGTTTAGGACGGGATGCAACACCTGATAAACACAGCATAAAGGACATTTTAAGCTTTCGGTAAAATTAAGATATTCACCAGTGCGGACATTCGATTTCAAAATATCAGTTTTATTCTGACAGCCAAATACCGGAATTCGTCATAACGTTTATCACAAAACTCCTGTGAAGAGCTTTTAGGGTCCCGATTCGGTGAGAGACCATCAGCGACGGTTGTACCTCCGCTGTAAATCATTGCTCACGTTAGTCTTGCTGTCCTGCCTAAGTTCACCAACTTCGATGCGCAGTTTGAATTTATCGCTTTCGTACTGTTGACCAAGTAGCAAATAATTTCAAATTCACCGGCCAACTTACCGCCTGCACTTTTACTTCAATTCCATTAATCATAAGCAGTTGTCACTGTTGCAACATGAATGGCGCTGCCTTAGAATATTCTCTTTGCTTGTTTGACAACTGCAAACAAATGTGTTTACCAAGTCCACGCAATAGAGCACGAAAGTTTGTGTCGGACAGTTTATTTTGAAGGAGGGTTACAAGTTTGAGTAATAGACTGCAAGGGTAACAGGTTTATGGTGTGCAGCCAATGAGCCACAACTCGCGTTTGAAAGCGTTTTGTAAATTGGGAAGCGTCTGTGGCAAAAGAAATAAACTTGATTCGTGAAGATACAAACAACATAAGCAAAGTCAAAATGCTGATCAGACCTTTTTTTATTTTTGTATCTGCAGATGTTTTAATTCTTGTGAATCTGCCCAATTTGATAAGATTGATACGTAAAATGTGCATCATTAAAACCATAATTTACAAAGTATGCTCTCCAATTCGGTTTACGACAATTTGCCTGATCCAGAAAATGCAATTGAAAACCAGTATTTCGCAAAATAACAGCTGGCTGGGTCGCATTTTTGACGCTTAACCATGAAAATAATGAAGAAGTCACGTTTTTCGCGCCATTGTCTTTGAGATCACCAGCCACTGTGTTAAACCGTAGGTGCTTTATATGATACTTGAAAGGCCACCTCCTAAGCTTTTTCACCTAAGAATAGATACGTCTTTGCGTAACTTCAGTAACAGCGAAACATGTATGCTGCTGGAATGTGCTAAGCGAGTGGTTTTCATACAGGAGCCGCTTGGCTCACTATAAGGGAGGAATTTTTAACTCGTGGGAGGAAATTTGTTCCAGGGAGGAATTGGGGAGGAAAAAATGTGGATGGAAAAACCTTAAGTATTTAGTATTAGTTTATTCAACACATATAAAAAGTGCACAGTGAGTTTCGTTTAGATAAGAATGTTTGCAATACACAAGCACAAGCTGCTATCGTTTGAGCCAGTTCTTTCAGTCCACTGCTTGGCCGAACTAGATCTTGGGGCAGTTGTTGAGCAGCCATTCGATTGTCTTATCATCCAACCAGAAGTCAGGCCGTGCAGTCTCTGGGCAGGTGATAGATTGGACATTCGAGATCAACATGGTCGACGGTTTGCTCTTCTGCGGCACACTCACAGGCTGCAGAAAGGGCCATACACAATTTATGCAAACAGGAACGGAAACGTCCGACACCGGTGCGGAGGCGGTTGAGCCGGACCCATGTTGTTCTTGGCAATGCTATTCCAGGGTGGTGGGTCGGGGATGAAAGTACGAAGTGTCGTAGGGCTCTCCAACCTTTCCGCATTCCATCGTGATCCGCCCAGAGCGCCGCATTTATTTTGTTGTTGTGAGATGAACTGATGAGTTGTTGTGCGGCCGGTACAAATGGGTGTCTCGATTTGAGATGCTGTGCATTCCCACTCGATGGATAGGTGAGCGCTTAGTGGAGCAGATGTCCAGGCTCCTTGGCACGGGGTTCTAGAGACAGTGTGGCTCCTTTGTGATGGAGCTCAGCAGTTGGATGCCTCCGAGGATGGGAATATTGGCTGCTGTTTAGGACACAGGCAACCGGTCACAGTTTGAAAGGCGTCATTGGTGGCAGGATCAAGGAGGCGGGTGTCAGACTGTGAGCACTGCAGCACCAGGCAGGAGCGCAGTGCTCTGCTGTTGAATGGGTCAGGGTAAAGGTGGATGTTCACAACGTTGTTGCTCCAGCACCCCAGCCAGAGTCAGCAAGTCGCCTCAAGGGTGCAACACGTGATTTCAACTTTTTGCGAAGTGACTCGAGGTTTCGGCCTTACGTGAGTGTCCTGTCCAATTAACGTTACTCCGAGGTATTTAGGCTCGGATCAAAAGGGCAGGGTTTCCTTATTGTGGATGACTTTTAGATCACGTTTACCTTCCTTGTTGTTGAGGTAGAAGACTGTCAACGCTGCTTTTGTAGTATTGATCTTTAACTTCCAGATCTGGAGGTATTCATCTACGGTTGCCATGTCTTTGCTTAGTACCCCTTCCACTGTTTGTCAATCTCCGTCAGCATGCATGATTGCTAGGTCGTTGGCGTATGCATACTTTCTGGAGACGGTGGTTGGCAAGTCAGAGGTGTAGATGTTTAAGAAAAGGGTTCCGGGTCGTATCCCTGTGGGACGCCATTCTTGAGGCGTCGTAACCTACTCCGTTTGCAGTTAGCGGTGGTAAGGGTGAAGCTGTGATTACCGGCTCCATGATCAACCGGACCATGCACCTGTCAGCAAGCAATCGCAGCAACTTGCGGTTTCAAGCTGCTTTTGACTGCAGTGACTGATGTTATAAGAGTCTGTTTGGTTCATAATCGTTTATTGTTTCTTCACAATAGGTAGTGCGAAATTTTTGCAATTATCATTTGTGATCTTTATTGAGAAGGAACTGAGAGTGTTTGGGTTTGTAAGAGAGGGATGTGAAAAAAAACTTGGAGAACCACTGTGCTAAGCATTCTTCATTACAACCAAGCTTTTCAGCAGTTGCGCCTTTGACGAAATGAATTCGGAGAAGAACCTTGCCAAAGATGAAAAGGCAGCCTTTGCAGAGTCCATTTCTCTTGTTTATAACGCAACTTTATCTTCAATTTCTACGTCATTTATGAGATAGTTGGAGCAAACATTTGCTGAGTGGCCTGCTTTGTTCTCTCCGGACATCTTTACACACAAGCATACCTGTAGCAGTTGTCACTGCTTACGCACGACCCGTTACGTAATAAATTGCTCTTTTGTCAAACGCTTCAACTCTACATGAGTTCTTGGTTTAACGCAGTCCACACAACGCAGTTAATTGTACAAAACAACCAAACGGACGGTCATGTTGACTTTTAATATATAGATTGAGAAATAACAGCAGATCATCTGTTCCTTACGGCATTTCCTTCTCTTTCACAGGCGCCACTCTGGCTCCTTGTAAACAAACGCGTGTGCGTCAATGTGTACATTTGGAAAAAAGGAAGACAAAGGCATCATATACGCGGCATATATTGTTATCGATATGTTGATGTTAGGATGTTTTTCGTATTATGCTGATCTAACGCGATTTGGAAATTTTCATAGATAATGAAAAGTTTAGTTCTACTGCTCATTTCCTTCACGCAAGCCTATGAAAACATTTAGCTTTTTTAATAAATTCGGTTTTAACCAAAATGCTTGGATATCTAAGAAAACCTTCAGAAATTGCTGCAACAACTTCAAAAAATATAATAAGATAACCTATACTCAAACTTAGGTAGCCATTGAAACGAAATACAGAAGTTCAGCTAATTTTTGAAGGCAAAAAACGTACGGCCAAAACTATTTCCAAATGATAAGTTTGTTAGAACCAAAAGTAAAGCAGTATTGTTCTCTTTTTGCATTTCTGCTTGCTTTGTTCAGCGTTGTCTTTGGATTATAGTAGATTTGCCGCAGTTAAATCGTTTTTCAAATTAGTTGATATAAAATATTCTGTCTTAAGTTTCTGATCTCAATTTTGGTGATGCTCCCAACATTATTATGCAAAAACATGTTGCGGGACTAGAATTGTTATTTTCGTTAGAGTTACCCGCAAATCGATTGCAGATATTTTCATAAATTTCGTAAGGGATCGATTGCAAACAGTATCTTTAATTACCAAGAGAACAAAGTTTGGATAAAACATTTTGGAACTTGAGACCAAAGAACTTGGTGGAAACGTGCTATACACTCAACTCTTTAATGCATCAGCTTTGTCTTCGACGTACCTATCTTTCATTAAACGAAATTTTGTTATATCCTTGACTGGATTACAATTGAACTACACTTCTTCAGCGCACAGTTTTATAACGCTGATGGTATCGGATAAAAAGCTTTTTTTCGATGAAATATATTTTCACGTGGGCTCAACGCATGTAGTAGCGCAGTGCTTGTTAACCTTTTTCGGTTTTGTTCACCCCTGCTGCCGATTGCTGCATTCCCATTCACTTTACTGCGAATGCATGGCCCACGTGACAGTAATGACCTGACTATATACAACGTTATTGCTGAGTGATCCACATAAGCTAGGTAACTCATTTAAAAAGAGCCGAATCCGCATCAACTGTCAAGAAATGGGAAGCTACGAAGAGAACAAATGTCGTCATCCAACATTTTTAACGAATGACGGCACAGAACTTGAAAACAATGGGCTCAGTGAGAATCAAACTCCAGACCTCTGCCACTGCAGACATAATGTCAAAACCACAAAAAACGATAGGAAACTATGAATATTTACAGCATATAGCCGTTTACTAATTACTGAACTGCTCCCGAACTTTAGTGATCAACTTTTCATGCCGCAGATAAATTAATTCATCCAATGCCACTCTCAGCAAAGAGTCAATGCACTTAAGCTCATTTCGTGTTTTAGCTTTCATTTCGGCCATGGGCGTTGGAAGGATTTTTCCAGGGGGGAAACGATGGGTTGGACAAACATGGTGAAATTTTACTTATGTCATGCTCTTGCCTGCAAATCCCACTAAACACTCTACGGAAAACCAGGCTTTAATTCACTAAAGACACCGCTCAATCATGAAGCACCCTGCACGAAAAGATACAAATGAACAGAAGAGCAAATTAACTCTTACGTGAAATGAACACAACAGCGCAGCTTATCGAATGCTTCCCAGGACGGGCATGCTGTCCTAAAGAACGCTTAAAGCACAACAGTCGCCGGGCGAAACAGAGGCACAATCAAAGGATTGCAAGATTGCGGTCCCCACATTGTGACAAAGTAATCACAGATTCACCACACTTTACCAACTGAAAACTAACAGAAAAATATTTTTGTACAAAACAAGGAAAATATCAAATTTTAAAATCCAGTGAGGTCAATTCCCCTCTGCCTCGGCCCTTTCCGACGTCCATGAGCTCGTTACTCTAACCTCTAAATAGTACCCGTGAGCAATAGTTGTTGCAAGGCTTTTAATGTAATTTCCTTATACTATGGGGATTTAAGCAAACCAACCAAAAAGTTCCCATAATAGAGATGTTTTGAAAGGCGTTCTGATCAAAATCTTGCTGAAGGGATTTATTCTAGACGCTAGCTTTCTCTGAAAACCTGGTTGTTCAATCTGCGAAGCTGATGAGGCTGGCGTGTCCTCATCGATTTCATCTATAGATTTCCATTTGCTTTCATCAAAACAAATTGTTTTTGTACGTATTTCTTGACCTTCTGGAGGGGCCATTCCGTGTCAATTCTCAGGAAGTGGTCAGGTCAATTGACACGGAATGGCCCGGAGGTATTACCTGAGATATAAACGTGTATTAGATGTTGGAAGCAATATCAAAGCGGTAACAAACAAGTGTTCATGTGTCTGGTTTTCACTCCAGATTGAGAATGAAACATTCGAAAGAATCGAAAGTACCGCGAATCTACCTAGAGTTGCGGAGTCGGAGGTAATATGTTCGACTCCGACACCAACTCCGACCTTTCCAAAATTTCCGCCTCTGATACCGACTCCGGCTTTCCAAAATTTCTGACTCCGACTCCCTACTCCGACTCATTAGCATGACAATGAATGAAGTTTGGCTGTCGGCAATTTTGTAGCAACTAGCAATCAATGGAAATCGTGGTACGCGGTAAGAATCGTGGTAAGAATTCTCAGTTTCCATAAAAATTTCAAAAGAAACTGTGGCATTTCAACAAGCACGAGTTGGGATTCCTAAGGTGCAATGTAGAAAATGATTCAATTGGACTTCCAGGGTCGGACAAAAAATCCCACTCCGACTCCTAGTGATCTTAGGAATCCGATTCCGACACCACCCAAAAACCTCCGACCCCTTGTGACTCCGACTCCGCAACCCTGATTCCACCAAGTAACCTTCGCACAGGAATACAGAACGTTATGCAGAGCACAGCAGAAATTTCATCACTCGAGTGAATAAAACATGGCATCTGTCGGTAGATCTATCCTTATGATGTCATAGAGGTAGGATCTTAATACGGTTTTCCGGAAGTAGTAAGTTGCTGACTGCTGTAGACGTAAAGTTAGAACGCTTGAAGTTCGCCATTTTATTCATGATTGCTGATATGTGTTGGGTAAAAAAACAGGAACCGGAGAATGCAAGAACTTAGCAACAGAAAACTAATTCACCCTTCATTCACCTTTGCAAAAATTTCATTCACCCTGGGGTGAAACATTCACCCGGTTAAGAAGCACTTGTATCTTGTTTTTGATATATAATCAGTTTGGATGTATTCCATATTGTAGCTAAATCTGTGCTTTTCATTACCTCCAGCAATACCCGGTACCTTCTGATGAATCTTCGTCCTTCACGAAAACGCGACGCCATAAAAGCATAATCAAAATAGCATCTAATGATTCTACTTTGCCACTGTGCTTTGTGCAGCTGAAGTCTTAGGATATCTTTTTACAAAAATACAACCTGAAGCTCTTCTCCTACGGAGCGTATTGGCCTTAGCATAATTTATCTGCATTTTTCTGGCTTAAGAAGAATATTAACTTGCTACTGCCGCATAGGTTTTTACCGATATCTAGCTAAACGTCTCCGGTTGTATATTACCTTGAGTTAACATCATCTAATTAGTTACCTTAGATCAAAAGTTCCCAACCTTGTTTGAAGTTGGCAGTCCCGTCATAAAACTAAAGTGGTGTTCGCATCCCTCATTTAAACAAAGCGTGGAAATCACAGGAACAGTCCGATTTTACAGTGTCTTTATTTTTACAAGTACTAATCGTCATTCGTGGGCCATCTGACAACACAACTGGAAACACTCAGACGTGTTATTTAACTTCCATACCCAGTGGCGTACGCAGAAAATTCCCGAGGGGGGCCAAGTTTCGTCACAGTCGTGTGACGTCACAAATCGACTTTAGAACGACCATTCTAGGGAAGCCCTGGGGCATGCCCCCGGAAAAATTTTGCAAAATTACACCAAAAAATACGCAAATTGCACCTAAAAATACGCATACTGTTTATAATTTTTTTTTCTTTTTAAGGTCTGAGGGGGGGAAGCCATGGCACAGTGCCCCCCCCTCGATACGCTAGTGTTCATACCAAACTGCTCATTAGACAAAAATCCAGTGAGTTTTTTGCTGCTTCTGTGAATTAATCCGCTCATACCAGAGGTGCCGCTAGCTCTTTTTTAGTGGTACGGCCAAGGTGAGCAGAAATCGTGGATCCAGAGAACTGTTGGTCCCAAAGCAAGCAGTTCTTTTGTGACTGTACTCTCTAGAAAGAGATGGCCTTTTTTAGCCATTCATAGTAAGCGATGCCCCATAAGCATTTTCTGCCACAGCACAGTTGCGGATCCAAATCCAAAATCCAACCTGAACTGAAAACTTCTATACAACGGTAAACTAAACATTTACTGCTTTTAAGGCTATCCCTTTCCTCGCAGTTCAAAAAATTTCAGGAAACACTGCTCTCCACAATTCTACATCTCGAATTCTGCAAATTAAACCACAGCCTGCAACACACCCTATAAAGTTGTTACTCTAAATCTTTGCCATTGAGTCAAGAGACAAAAATGAAAACGTTCCTACCACTCCGTTTAAGTTTAAGCAATGTTACCAGCCGAAAAAATTCTCAAATCGTTCACAAAATTCAACCCAACTTTCTCTGTTTATCCTTTCTACCAGAAACAATTTTTAGCAATTTTGTCCAAATCAGATCCGTCAACTCGTTCTTTGTGAACATATAAAATCATCAAATCGTTTAATCGTCTTTGAGTCATAGCTGTACGCAGGGCTTCAGAGAGAAATTTTACCATGTGTACGAAGACCGATACCGGCCCCCCTAGCTTCTGGTTCCCTCGTCGAAACTTGCATACCTTTTTGGTATAGTAATCAGAATATAAATAAAACAGCTACCGTGCTCAAATTTACACATACATTAATTGTTATGCTGGCTACTGGCCTACACTAGAAATTTTGGGCTTGATTACAAGAAATTTAGCGTGCGTATTTTCACCTCTCCGGCCCCAGCAACTAATGTGCCTCTTGTATCTCCTCTCATAGGCCCTGGTTGTACGCAAATAAGCTTTTACCAGCTTTAGTGCTGAAAAGGACCTCTGATGTATCATTCGTGCCATCAAAAACCAAAAGTTGACCCAAAACTTTCCAGACAAGGGAAAACGCAAAACTCTCAGACAGACTGACAAATTTCGACAAATTTTTTTATGGCATTCTGATCAGAGAAATTATAAGCCAACTCGTTGCAAACATCTACAGAGGGTTTTATAAGTTGGAACTATAGCCTACTTTGCGTTCAAGCTTCGAAAGATTGTCTTTGTAAATTTCCAACCCTGCTTCTAGTCCAGTATCAAATATCGATGCATGATCAGTGGTGTAGTGCTGCCGGATCTCCGCTCCGCCACCTCTACCACTGTATTGGTCCTTGCCTATAAATATCAGCAAAATGCAGGCAGTCTCTGCCTGTGAGTTCCGGCACCTGAAAGAGCTCCGGAATCAATAAAATTGCCACTGCACCCCTGTGCATGATCGATGAATTCAGTGGGCGGTGAACTGGTGGAGTACAGCAAAGAGCAGTTATTTGGGCTTTCCGTTTTCTATCAGCAGTTTTGCCGGCAAGTTTCTGAAAGCTGAAAGCTATTGTTAAGTACGAAAACCGAATAGGTTTCGCTGGCCTTGCATACCTTGGTACACAATTACTCCGATACTTTTTTTTCAAATGAAGTACCGAAGAAAATCCAATTCGCACAAATATGTTGTTGAAAAGGGCACTAGAATGGACAGGGCTTTCTCCCCTACTTAATTTATGGTAACTTCGCATTGTTAATTACCAGAAATTTTCGAGTTCTGTAGCATCAAAAAACAATCTCGCCATATATGCGCCATGAACATCTAATCGTCAAAGTGCGCTTATAATGGCTTCACCAGCCGTCTTTAGCGTGGTAACCACGTCGTGAAGCAGAAATAATAATTCACACATTTAGCAATTTAAATTGTTAAACTTTGGTAACGTTAGCTCGAATGATCAGGCTGGATAGAGTTCTATCGAGTGATAACGCTTGCAAGCTTTCATAAATCTCGATTCTTATGAAAAAAGTACATCCAAGAACATGTAGACTCTCATCCTCTAAAATCGCCTTTCGGACCCCGAAAATCTTGTTTCGGACCCCAGGGGTCCGGGAACCCCCGGTTGCGAACCGCTGCCTTAGATCATTCTACTTAATTGTTGTTTTTTAAAACTACGACAATTTCCGAACAAACAATTATTTCTTGGTCGGTTTTGGAGTTATTGTCTTTTTAAGACTTGCATTTACTGTGTTTTGACAAATGGTAAGAGTCTATATTTACATTTAACTCATGGTAACACTTTTAATAGTTTCATCAAAGTTTCGAAGGAAAACGAACAAAATAAATAGAAGCGTTTCTTGAATGTTCACTGCTGTTTGTAAGTCCATTGATTTGAAAATTTTGATCAACTTGTATTGGTAAAAGTATATCTTCCAATGAAAAAGATCACGTATGTCCTGGTGAGGTCATTAAAGCTACAACTGGGTAAAGTAAACACGGTTGCCAACATTGGTTACCAGATTGGGAACATAATATGGAACACTTCGAATAAACGTTGTATTTTTTATTCATTGCAGTCAACTGTACAGTAATGCCAATTACAAACAACTATCGTGATGTTCCTCAGCAATCTGGTGTTAACTCAGAGTGAAATACATTCGTTGTTTATCATTGTCATGCAACGTTGCATTCACGAAGTTTAATTTAGTTACTGTACTAAATGAACATCTGCTTAGAACTGCAACTGCCTTGAAGACGGTTTATGATGAAAACATATTCGGGTGCAGCTATCAGGATAAAATGTATAGCAGCTACTCGGATAAAAAATAGCTTCCATGAGAGCAGAATCACTTATTTCAGGTAGAGAGGCATTCCTTCAAACTTAATTACTAGCACTGAAGGTGTTGAATTTCGTTGAGCTGTTGATATTGCTCCCGTTTTCTGGTGAATATTACCGAGCATATTTTCTTTGGCAGTATCTCTGTGGTGCATTGGCAAAAAAACAATGCGTCGAATTATGATGAAAGCCAGAGAAATGGGTCAGACAAAAGGTGATTATGCTTTTTTGTATCTCGACCTCTACAACACAAACCGTAGCTTCACGTGGACTGACGCAGATGATAGTCCCGCAAAGGAAACTGGCAACGAGGAAGAACCTTCTTATTCATCAGGTACGTCAGCAGTTTCTGTCTTGCTTTCGCTCAAAAATTACAATGAAAATGCAATTTTCAGCAATGTTTTGGAAAACGCCAAAATTCCCAACAGATCTGTCTAATCTAAATTTACTTGACATTCATGTAGCAGCACTTTACTCACTTAAAAATTTTAGGTATGTTCTGTTTGAAAACAGGTGTTAGTTACCTGATAATCGAAAAAATTGATTGTAGCAATTTGCTAAATGGATTTTTTCTATCGCATGACTGAAATAAAACTATAGAGACTGAACTCGTGGCTAAACGTTTTAGTTGGAGTCATTCTTGGTAGACCTGTGCTCAAGTTGCCATCCCACTTAAGCTTTCGTTTGTCTTCGATAACATTACGACGTTCCGCTTTAATTATCAAGTAATACAAAAATTCATGACTTGTCTGGTGACCTAGGTCAGCAAGCAAACTGATAATGTTTAATGTATGAATCACAATGGTGAATTACGTAAAGAGACTATCTGCGCGGTTACGCTGTCCCAACGCTCAACGCCACTCTGCAGTTGAACAGCATAACACGTTTTTATAAATCAGCCTTATTGCCGAACGAAAACATTATGGAATTTATTTGACAAAATCCGACAGGGCTTGCTGTTTTACAATATCTTGATCTTTTTGCGATAAGTATAATTTTGTATCATAATGCTGGTGGTTAGATTGGTTGATTGTGTCTTAAGTGATGTACCACTAATGCAAAATTTATTTGCAATTTTGTTTCTGTGCAGCTTCAAAACAACGTTTTTTACTATCTTTATTATTTCCATTGTTAATTTACAATCTGAAATATCTTACTGCTCAGAAAATTTTCAAGATGAAAAAACTACAGAAGCATTGAAGGCGCTCCATATCATTAGTTTAAGAAATCCCAAAAATGACGAATACATGACCTTCTCGGACGAAATCAAAGAACAACTAGCAATGTCAACAGACCCGGAAGTCAAAATATACGAAGAGTTGGTCCACCCTTTCTTGGCGGACTACTACGATGCAACGCTTCTCTTGCTATACGGAATATTTCGGTAAGAATTTAATTTTCCAAAACGAACAAAATTGAATGGTTGGAAACGAGGACTGAAAATATGGACAAAAAATTGAATAAAAGACGGTAACTGCAGTACACGTGATTATTTATAGCTGTTTGGCGATTTTCGCGGAAACGCTTCCATTAAAAACTTTGTGCTAAAGCAGGAACGAAAAATATTGTTTAGTGTAGTAATTGTTCTCGTACGAATTTGCAAACCACGTACTTGCTTGTATGTTGCAATTAAACATTTGGGTACTATTTGTACTGTTTCGCAAGCGGTGGAAAGCAAAAGATGAACAACTTAACTGTAAGGGCAAAGCATAAATATGTGAGCTCGCTTAACGTTTTGCGTACTCAAGCAAAATCTTTCAAACACCACAAAAGGCATCAGTTTTGAGGCAGGTATTTTTGATGCTCATCTGTGGTGGTGCTTCCCTGGTCTGCAGGACTTATGAAGTATCACCACAATCAGGGACGCTGAAGCAGCGGTGGGGCAGTGGGGGCAGTAAAAGAGTTGAGGTAATTGAAACTTATAAAAAACAAAAAAATCGTTACCGACACGCTTGTCACTGTTCAGCAATAATGTTTAGAGAAAATCATTCCGACTTTGCTGGGTGCGCGAATAGCTGCAATAAATTTGTTGCAAGTCGATCTTGAAAAAAACATGAGCTTACATAAGATACTGTTATGAAAAGGCACCTCCGCCCCCGTCGCCCCGCTTTTCAAAGGTTAGTACGGACAGTGTCACCGCTATGACCCAGCTCTGCGGCGTCCCTGATCACAATGTGAGTGAAAGTGTCCAAGTTCAATTCATCATCATCCAAGCTGAAAAGATGGAATTTTTGTAGAGTTCTCCGTATAGCAACACAGTACAAACCAGGCGGTGGTGAAGTTCGTAAATTTCTTGAAATCGTGTTACTTCTTCCAGTAAAGGGACTTCGCAGCTACCCTAGGTAATCATACGACCAGTCACCGTCAGAAAAGTTGGTAAGGTAGAATCTTCCGTTCATACCAACGGGAAAGCGACCCAACTGTACTATGCACCAAACAATTTTGAACATGCGATCCCTTGAAAATTTTGCTTTCAGCAACATAACACATTACACTAAGACGCGCCCAAACCAGGTCGGTGATGTAATCGTGCCATGTGGTGTTTGACCTGCCTCAGGACACTGCACTTCAGAATGTGCGCCTAAATCGTTGGCAACTTGATTAGTCTGAGCGAAAAGCAAATCAACTTATCGGATTTTAATTATTTCATACTTTGCTTTTTAGTATGGCATGCAATCGCAGTCAACAGAGGAATGCGCATTCAGTGATGGTTTTATTTTTCAATTCTGGAAGGATCTTTGAAACACAAAAAAGCGATTGTTTAATGGGATCAAACTTCAGTGATTAGTTGCTTGAGCATTTCACTACGTAGCATAACATACATTAAGGCTACCATAAAGTTCACAACCAAGACTCTTTTTCCGTTTTTAATTTAATTAGAGAAAGTGGCTTGATAGATTGAATCTTCCCTGCAGTAAAGAAGTTTATATTTTTGGTTTCATAACAGAAGTCTTTGCGACGGAACCACGAAGTTTCTTAACGGAAAGGCATTCGCCGCGTCCCTTTGGGACGTGAAGTTTCAAAGTCTGGGAAGAAATATAACAATTAATGAGAACGGAGATCCTTACATGGATTATTCTCTTTTAGATTTCAATGCAGCAACCAAAACGTTTGAGGTGAATTGCATGTATCCGGATTTTACATTTTGTAGGCTTCTTCTTAGCAGATGCTTTTCATTCAATAGATTTTGGTGGAGGCGGCGTACGTTATAGGGGAACGATTTAAAAGAACACCTTGGCTTATAGTTTGATTCTTTTAAAATATAGTTTAGCTGTGTAATATTTCGCCTGACGCCTGCTTCATTCTTGATGTTTTGTAAACGTCTAAGAGTTTATCTGTCGACTAAGAGCATACAACCGTATTTTCTGGATTTTTGAACGGTGCTTTTACCTTCCAAGTGCAAAAATATGTGCTCTTCTGATATTTTGTCTGTGTCGAACTATAAGTGCAATCTCCATCACCATGAACACCGGACGCACGTGCAGTGCAACATTCATATATCATAATTTGAGCACATGACACAAGTAAATCGGGTTATTAACTGGAAATCAGCTGACAGTGCTTTTATCTTACCTTAAATTTACGTGAAAATAATATGAAGAGCGCGGAGAAGGATTGTTCCACAAGATTTTCCAGTTCGTATAAAATTGGCTAAAAAGTCTTGGTGTGTTCCCAAAATCGTTACTGAACTCGCTGAAATGTAGGATACGCGTCGTGAGCACTAGGCGCTATAGGAGAAAACTTTAAAGAGTATTTAGGATAAAATGATGCTGAAGAATTTGACTAAAATAAAGCGAGCTTTGAGATTGTTTCAAAACTTGTTATTGCAAAAACTTACATCTATTGTTAACATCATAAGCAATGCCGGATTAGCAGTAGTAGCAAATGTAGCAATTGCTACGGACCCCGCGCTTTTGGCGGCCCCACGGTCATTTGTGTTAAAATGCTCTTTACTATATGCAAGAGTTGATGTTAGATTTACGTGCCCGAGGCAAACTCTCAGAAATGGGGCCTTCTGTTTTGCACATGCTATACAGAAACTTCATTGGTTGAAAGCAAGTAAAATTTGTCATTTTTTCTAGGAATCTGCTGTTCACAATAGTAAATTGTTTGAAGTCATTTGATTTTAAATTGTTCCTTGTCTACACATTACAGTTGTTGAAGGGCCCCTTTTGGCAGATTTGCACATAATTTTTGCTTTATTTTGACAAACATATGACTTGCTTCAGAGCTAATAATGTGGCTCTAGAGCAGTGGTTCATAACCGGGGTGACGTCAATAAATTTTGAGGAGGTGCGAGCCCTTTAGCGCTCTATACCATGGAAAGTTTGACCAATAAATTTACCAATAAATATATTTTTTACAACTTATTTAATGTCAGGGGACTTGAAACAAAGCCAAATCACTTGAGGAAGGCGTGGTAAAGAAAAGGTTAAGAACCACGGCTCTAGAGTGATTAATATGCTTTGTAATGAAACAATGCAAAAAGTAAGTTCAAACCTCTCAAAAGGGGCTCTCATGGCATCTCTGAAAGAGGTGATTCAAGACGACCGTCTCGTTTACCTCCCTTAATATCCACCCCTGATTATACGTACGTAAATAATTTTTTCTGGTCAAGAAGTAATTGTTTTGCTAAATTTGTCGTAATCATTTAAGCGAAGTTTTCTGTTGAATGCTTTTACTTTAGACTACTGTCATTTGAAAATTAAAGTATTTTATAGTTATTTGCAACATTATGGGACCACTCAAGCAATGAGGCCAATAGGCAGGAATTTCTAGATATTTCTTAACTGTATTTTTATATATGGCATCTTTTAAAGATATTATTGCATCACATTAACGTGTTCTATAAGTTGCGTTACTTTTTGGTACTTTCAAAATGTTTTGACCAGTGGTGCCAAACCCGAGGTTTTGTGTCCATGCAGATCTGGGGTTTGCAATGCCTTTCTGCGGGTTTCTTCTTTTGTGTATGCTTTTCTGCTACCCCTACAAATCTATCTTCGTGTTCTTACATGTATTAATGCGCCCCTTGCTACCGCCATGCATAAGTCTGGTGCGTCGCGTGTGGGAGTGAAGACGTTATATAACAATCCGGGTTTTTCTTCTCAAGATCTGTGGTATTACAATTTAATTGCGTAGCGGTGATTTACGATAAGGTATGGTTGATTACACTTTATTTTTAGTCTCATATTTTTTATCTTGTTCTATCAAGGTACCTTAGTCTTTATCATAACTGATGAACAAGCAACTGACCCTGTAACTGTATAAGCTGTAAATATCAGCTAGGTGCAATGAGTTCAAGTGACAGAGATACTAATGAAGCAAGCCCAAAGAAAAAGATTAAGCGGTACACAGCAATTTGAAGGCAGAGTTGTTCAAGGATCAAGGGATCTCAAAGGTTAGCTACAGAAAGACACTAGGAATGAAGATTTAATCATTGTAAATGCTGGCAGATCACCGTCAGAAATGCAAAAAATCCATGTTACTGCGATAGAATAATTCCAACACACATGACCAAGTTACAGTATACACACATGCACTGGCACGTTTTGTGACTTACAGATGGCCAGATGTGGCAGAAAGTATAAAGAAACACTAATTAATTTTCAAACACCTAGTCTCCACAAAAACCAAGTGGTTTCATTCACTTTTCACGCCACCGAGTGGCTCTCCTAACACAAAAAAATTTTTTAAAGTTTTTTCATCACTAGCGGGCGGTAGCGGCCCGGTGGTTCAACCTTAGCGACCCGCCCAAAAACGGACCATTAGCGGCCCGTGCCATCTCTACTTCCAGGCAGAAACGCTACAACAGACTGACAATAAAACGCCTCCTGACCAATCCAAGGAAACGGGAAGTGTACAGGATAACATTAAAAGTCGCAGTAGCCAGGCACGATCAGTCAGGGCAGGAAATTACATCGTGACTCTGAAGCAATGTTTGAAGCAGTCTCCAACGAAATCCACAAGACGTTAGTCCCAGGAGACGGTTTGTTGACTTTTCATCACCCGCTTTTTCATCACGTGACAATTAATCACTGACATTTAATCACTAGATAATCAATCACGCGACAATTAATCACTGACATTTCATCACTGGATAGAATATAAACACAGTGTTAGTTGCATCTGCATATCTTTTTCAAGTCTTTTCATGAAAGTCCATGATATTGAGTGATGACAATGAAAACTTTCAATTGAATTCGTTGTTCTTGCAATCCCCCCAGACGCAGTTTCGAATTATTCCATCTTTCTGCTGGGAAGATGGTATGGGGCACCATTCGTAAAAATATATCTGACAGATTTAGCACAAAAACTGCTATCTCTGCGCATATTTAGCTATCTCTGCGCAGAGATGGCTATCTCTGCGCGCATTTAGCTATCTCTGCGCAGAGATAGCTATCTCCGCGCAGAGATAGCTAAGTATGCGCAGAGATAGCAGCTTTTGTGCTAAATCTGTCAGATAGAATATTTTTTACGAACTGCGCCCCATACACCAAAGAGCCAACTGTCAATCTTTTCGTAGTTTACATGTCAAGCCACCTAAACTTAAAACCCTATAAATCTAAAACCAGTGGATTACGTGGATTAAATGTTTGAGTAATTAAGTGTGTATGTATTGATCTGTCTAGTGCAGTGGTTCTCAAACTTTTGCTGATCGCGTACCATTTGTGGCTCCCGTACTCTCATCACGTACCACCTTGTTCCAGGAAAAGTCAATTTGCCAAATATCATTCGATCAAAAGTCTGG
>JGI24158J21664_10001059_pt1 | contig 29234 bp, 15 predicted proteins | sample Ectturendosymbi3_FD_21664 | JGI IMG/M metagenome (IMG submission 21664) | reverse complement strand
TGGGCTTGTTTTTCAGATTTACTTGCTTGTTTTTGCAAAATAACCTGGCAATCATATCTCGCTATCTGTGTGACATAAGCCACTAGACTGCTTGCTCGGCAAACGCAGCAATGGTTATGAGTCAACGTCAGCACCACGCTGGAAGCTTTTTTTCTCCGAGTCCTTGCCATTAGCGCAGAGCACCGCTTTACAAATCTTTGGCAAGACTCCATAAAATTCAAAGCTGACCTCACGTCCGTTGTAAGTATAAACCTGCAAAAAATTTCCAGTGTTCTGGAGGTGCACATATGCAGGGTTTTTCAAAGGTTTGACCTTGATGACTGTAAAGACATTTTGAGTGACCGCAACTATTTCATCTGAATACCGACATCGTCACAAAACGAGATTTCAGTGTATTATGGTGGTGGTTATGCAGTGGGGTTCTACTGTGTTTTGAAAAACTGTTGGAAACATTTGTGAGACCTGTTCGGTCTCTCACAACACCTTGAAAACACTGCACAAATATACTATTTGTTTACGGGTTACGGTTCTGCAGAGAGCTCAGTCGGAAGTTGTACATTTCTTAGATTTCGTTTCCCGATGTCACTACTGGCTGTTGATCACAGCAAATTGATTGAACAGCAGTGCATTACTCATTTAAACCCAACTGTAAACCAATACTTTAACCAGTCAACTTATAGCAAAAATGCCGCGTTTACCGACAAAATTAAATTTTTTCTGCTTATTATCGATAAAATCCCTGTCATTACTGAATGGCTTTCGTTACTCATGCTTTAAGCGTAAGTGGCTCGTCTTGTTGCAAACAACGAAGATACATTTATAGTTTTGCAATCAGCCTAAGTGTGCGGCTAAAACGTCGCAGTAAACGAAGGCTAAGAACAGTGATATAATTTCGTTCCACCACTTGACTGCCGACATGGCTTCTCTAACTGTTGTAGTCCGTGAGCACGCTGCAAATTAGCTGTTCGCCAAAAAGCGAACTCACATCTGTTGATCACACCACTTTAATTTTTTCTAGGACTCTTTCACTTCTCCAAGAATTTACGCTCAATTTAAAGACATGCAGAGGTTCAAACTCGGTCGACCCGTGATCACATTTTGCTCAACCACGCAGGTTGTTTCGCTGTCAGTCTGACGAAGACCTCGCAGCAAATGATTCGAACTCGGGCTCAACGTCATCTATGATTTTGAAAACTTACCGGATTCAACGTGACCAGAATTGAAATATATTGTAATTGACTGAAAAGGTCACATATGTGTAGCTCATTGGTCCTGGCACTTCAACAAGCTTGTGTGCCGGGTGCACGTGAGGCCGCTTGTGGCAATTTGCTAAACAACGGTGGGATGAGAAGTGACTTAATTCAACTCAAGTAGATTCGTGATAGGTTTCGCAGTTAATAACTTCATTGTTAATTGTACTTACTCCCAAGATGGTTAGTGAGTCAGTGATCCGATTTGAACACGTAATGTTGAAAATCAGTGCATCGAAAGCGACAGCCAGCCTGGAGTGTAAAAATCGAAGGGAATGGGATTATAGTACACCCAGTATTTTGCAATGACATTATAATATTCGCACTCGGCTCGAAGTGAAAATGGTGATAGCTTATCATATTTGAGAATCTTGAAAACACATCACGGGCCTGCGGTGTGCGTTTTGAAATTCGAAACGCAAATGAGCTCGAAAATTCTCTGGATAGTTTGCCACGTTCATGATTAATAGTCACAAAACTGTTGCTGCTTTTTATGCCAGACTATAACCATGGGCGTTCGCAGGGGGTTAAAATGAGCATTTTCCCCCCCTAGGAATTTAGACTAGGAACTTTTAAAGCGTTTTGTGAGCGTCCATTTCCACTGGAAACCTGAAAAAGATAAGTAAAATATTGATGCTGCTCCCCCTGGAAAAATTTCTGCGGACACCCCTGGCAATAACTTTCCTACCTATTGTGTACGACTCTCCATGTATGACAGCTTCAAAAAGAGAGATTGCGCATTCTGTTGATGGATAAAAACAAGTCAGCTTTTTGTCATGGTGGACGTTTCGATTTGACGCTAAGTTCGGCTGTTTCGGAAACAAGCACCCAACATCCCAAAACCTTCGAATAAAAGGCGCTGCAAGTTTCCTGCGTTCAAAATTTTTCAAGCGAAAGTAGATCAGTCCTCAATTTACTCAACTGGAATGTTTCAAAGTGAGGAGGAACTGGACCGTGTTGTTTAGCAGTTATATTTTCAACTAGCTCTACCAGGCGAAAGGTTTTCCCCTTTAAATAAACAGTAAAGGTTTCCAGTCGTGATTCAATGAAAACAGTGTGTCACTAGGACAGCTATGTCCAACCCAGATGGCTTACTGAGCCAAACATTATGTCACTATTTTAACCAGGGCCGCACATTGAATGACATATTGAGGGCCGCACATTTAACGGCTTACTTTTATCTTAGCAAACTAAATTTAGCTTACGTTAATGCACTGAAAGCATTCGAATCCTAACTGCAATGGTAACGACGTGATAAAGTGGCACTGAGGACCACCTGTATCAAAAATGTCAAATTAAAAATTATCAAAGTACGGACTGGTTGTCAGTATGTAGGATACTTTTACTACAGCGAAAACTTAAACTGGGCCGCACAAAACCTTTGACTGGGCCACATGCAGCCCGTGGGCCGCAGTTTGACATAGCTGCACCAGGATCACCTATATGTAGATCTGACCGAATGTAAAAGCTGTCAAGATTTAAAGTCTTAAGTCTTTCTAAAATACATAAAGAATTTGCACTAGACGCACCTTCGAGATTTTTCTGAAGCTTTGGGGCAAATTACGTTTTTCACAGAAAGTACTTTTTTATTATCGAGCGACATTTGGTTGCGAGTAACGATGAGCAGGGCTATTTTCATAATGATGTGCAACCTGATCTACCGTGCTGCTAATACGTGCTTTTAACAAGTTGCCTTTCAGGCGAAATTTGGGTGAGATGGCATAGGCTGGGTAACTCCACGTAGTCGTCTTTAAGATGGGTGGTTTTGACAAGGTGTGGATCTAACAATGCAACATTCAACTATACCTGGGTTTCCCAACCTTTCTTCTGACTATGTACCCCTTCAGCATTTCAACAGACGAGCGTCTCGTGCACCTTAAAATTGCTTATGACAAAAAGACCGAGCAAAAAACAACCTCCACTGAATTTTAATGTTTATGAAAATGGACTGTTTGATTCAGGGATTTCCAACCTGAGATACATGTACCCATAGGGGTACATTTGTCTATCTGAAGGGGTACATTTAAGGTTGACAGTAGAAGGGAAAATATATCTATAAGTTTATTTCCAAATATTTATACATATAGGCCTACATTATCACTGGGAATGTTATTTTCATAAATCAAAAATTTGTGTATACTTCATACAGTCGCAACAAATTAACTTTGAGACGTAAAAGCGAAGTCTGCCTTTAACCTTCTAAAAATCTTAAAAGTTATATTAAAGAGATTTTTCAAACCGACTTCTCACTCTCTTTGATGAGCAGCTCGCGCTGAAGCTATTTTCGCATGTCGCAATCACTGAAACGTATATAGTTGAAACGAAATACAAACTGTAAAACACTGTGCAAATGGCAAAAACGTTTTTTTCAACCCACACAGTGTGCCAATCAGAACGAACTAGAAGTGAACTTGATTTTAGTGACGGCATTTGGCGACAAGACGACGCGTGAATTTTGCTTCTTGCCGTGGCGGTTGAGGCGAACACTGTTTCCTCAGGAGCGCTAGGGTGATATACTCCGTGGATCGAACACCCCCCCTTTCAATTGAGAGGCGGACATTATCACTGAGCTATCGCCGCCCTTACCAAAATCAAATTAAAAACTAGAAGTAAATTATTTTGCTACATGGCGTCAATTTTGACAAGGTCCAAACTTGCAGACTGCAAGTGCAAGTAAGTAAATCGTGGTTTTATGTCTGCATCTCTCAAGATCGATTTTCATGAACGGCAGGGGCTGAGCTGGATCTATTGAAAGAATAAATTGCTAAAGAATAAATAAACTTCGAAAAGCATTTTAGTAGTTTTTTGCAGGGCTTCCTTTTAATTGCAGGTTTAGTTGTAGTTCGTCTTTTTCTTAAAGCAAGGTTACAAAATCATTGGTGAAAAAACATACCATCTCAAAATCGATTTGAAGATTTGAACGCACTAAAATATTCTCGGTATTTTTATGTTGCAGCAGGCGATAGAAGCCTATTCTTGCAATACTTCCTATCTGGTTCTCATCTCATTTTTTCTATCGAGACTCTTGAGATTGACTTGACGACCTAAACCGTGAAATTAAAATAAACAAACTATAACGTCAGATATCATTCTTTGAGCTGAGTTGCTGCGTCGATGCAAAGCGAACCTCAGCTCTTCACCCGAAACGAAATTCAAAAGTGGTGACGTAACTTGTACACGGAACAACGAGGTTGCTCATGCTTCCAAGGAAATATATCATGGAAAACCGGACTTCACGAGCACTTTGTTAATTTACTATCCGAGCTGACGGGCATCTGATGCCGCAAACAGCGAGGAAGGCATTAAGCAGAAGGGAAGGTTGATGAAACAGGACGGCCACGTTGTTGGCGAAGCTCTACTACTGTGCAAAGTTTGACAAGACGTTAGCACTCCTTTTTAAGGCACTAAGCCGAGGAACCGAGGGTTGGCAATCTTGTAACAAATCTCAATGAAATGATGGTACTACTGTAATGAGATGATAAAGGTCTGGTCAGTCAGGAGGTACCGTTTAGCTACAGTCGACGCAAAGCATCCTCGTCGGTGAAGATACCTACTCGCTACACTGTCGGTTGAGATGCATGACGAGCTAAAAGCACGAGCAGTTTAAAGGCAATTATCAAAAGAAACCTCCTAAAAGAGCTCAAAACAAACAAAAATGCTACGGTTCTGAACCTTGATGTGGTTTGGCGGTGATATGCCGCGTACAGTACGTGGACCAAACAACCATGATTTTGACCAAATGTTTTCGAATTCCTGCTCAGACCACATTTTTCATAAATTGTAAATTTAAAAAGCCCACACCATCAATACATTGATTCCAACCCATACATGCCAAAATGTTGGAAATCAATTCTGTTGCACGTAACACACTCTAATTGACTCTCTCTACTAAATGCAAGAACTTTAAGGGAAGTATGATTCTTTGGATAAGGATCAAGACACTACAAGGATGACAAAGCCGAATCTGATCGCAAATTGTTTTGCTAAGAAATCGATTTCGGCTGTGTCACCCTCGTGGTGTCTTCATGCTGAAATGTGGATATGTGCAGTCAAAACCATCACAAAGTTATGAAAGCAGTGCCTGGCAGCACTAGCGTAGTCAGCCCAAAAATTGGGGGAGGAAATGTTTGATTTTAGGCGAATAACACTATTTTGTTTGGGATACCGCCTCTCAAAGCACAAAATGCTTATACGTTCTAAAAATTTGAGGGGGGCATGGCCCCCTATCCCCCCAGGCTACGCCTATGCCTGGCAGGCTGATTCGTCGATAGGCTCAACAGTCAAACTTGGAGGTTTTCATTCTCTTTGGATAAGCATCTGCTTCTGAAATCAGTCGTCTCGGCGCAAGTCGGCTTGTTATGACGTATCAACGACTGAGCAAGCACCAACCGATATGCAACTCTTGACGTTTTTTAACTAGTTGGTTCCCAACACCAAGCGCATAGCAGAGAAAAGAAATATCTAATACCTCGGGATATCGCCAACACAATGATGCGTATGTTACAAGCAGACTATTTGTTTGATGTGATCAGCGCATTAAAAAAAAACTTCATGTTTTGCAACCGTTAAGAGTTTTTTTACTGCATTCTTCTAGAAAACCTCGAGGAATTTTCTGAGTTCAGTTTTTGTATGTTTTTTTTTCAAGTAGAGAGAATCGCAAAGGACATAAAAAGGGCTTGATGTATCCATTTGTTAAATCATGACTTGCATTCTCTTTTAAAAAATCTACAAAAACAGCAAAAAATGCTGACGTGCTGCGCAAAATTTACCGTGCTTTTCAACCCATGCAAAAATTTCCCGAAAACACAAAAAATCGATAAAACTTAAACAAATTCGTGCTAGAGAAGATAAATTAATTTGAAAAGCAACAGTTTCCCGACGAAAGGTCATAGTTTGAAGCTATCTATTTGGATAAATTCAAACTGTCTTGTGTTATTCGTAGGTATTAAGGTCAAAATACGGAAGCAAGCCCCTCCTTTTATCTTCATGGAAACCACGAAACACCGGTTTAATTACATGTCGAAAGCAACCCATCCTCAAAATGACACACAATCTAGTTGGTTGTTGAAGAATTAAACACCCAGTGACAAACTTGACATTGGGGAGCGGATCAGCTTTTCACATAATTGCCAACGAACAAGAATTGATAGCTGGTTTTCATTGATCCTTTTCTGGCAAGATAAACAGGGTTTCAAGCTAGTCAAGGCCGCAGACAGCTTAACAAGCTATTACAGACTACAAAACGTATGAACATAAGATTATTATCAGCTGAACAGCTAATCGCTGTTAAATTTAACAACCTTCTGGGTCGACGTCCGCATTCTTTTGCAATTTAGTGAGCGCAGCAATTGATGTGATATTTTCTCGATTGACGCATCTAAAGCACCTTGCGTCATTGCCGTAAAACCAAGGCCTCCGAGGTCCACAAACTCAACTCATTCGTTTGGGCAAGCCAAGTCCACGGCAAGTATTGCAACGAAACACTTTTTGTTGAAGCGCAGAACGGTCATCAGGCCTGTGGGGATCAAACAGTCATGCGTCGATCTCTCAGACAATTGCATGGCTGGGCGAAGCAGTGGTGGTATGAAAATTTCCCTTGGGATCGTATCGGCGTCAAACTTGTACAACGCTGCTTTGTATATACACCACGGCGGCTGAAAAGCCTGGCTCGTCTTTGTCAATTTTGCTACGAGCTCGTATCTCGCACAAAAGCAAGGAAGTATTATATCTACCTTTCTCGAACGTGGGAGAATTTCGCTTGAAACGATGTGTCCCAAAGTGTTGATTATATCGCCTCCTCGAACAAGTCTTCTTAAATTTGTATTTATTGGACGAAAGTTCCGAAGAGAAACTTGCCGCGCAAAGTATGCAGTCATTAAGTATTTGCCCATTCATTAACGAGAAAACATGTCGTCGAAAAGGCGCGTTGATCCGGAACATTCTCCTGATTAAAAACCAATCATTCGGGTCCTCTTGCATTTCTCTGCGACGATGGAAGCCAGCCAGACGACCGCTATGTTCATGTTGTTTTCGGCTACGGTAATGTTTGTTTGTGGTTAACGTTAGCGACATTTTGCTGCAGGGCGTTTTTTTCTAGAAACACCTGAGTTTGTCTTTCTTTTTGCTGTTTTTAATGGCGACCTTGATGCGATGATCACCCACCTATTATCACCTCAACAAACGATGCCACTTTTTACCCGCGTTCTGCTCCATACAAAAATGTACCGGTCGACTGTGAACCGGACAAGAATTGCGATGCCATTTACTTCTAGCTCCAAGCGGTAGAAGTTTCAACGCTCTGCAGCCTAAGAAGCAGCCGCATCCACGAATAAATTGTTTGCTGAAACGTACGCCTTTCTGTCGATAACATCTATTCCGAGTCAGATCACCGTGAGATTAACAGACAACGCTTCTGCTTCGCAAGGGGCTCTGCTCGAAGATTGGTTATCCGCGTCACCTCTCGGCGAAAAAACTTGTTATCCTCGTCTTACAACACGAGCTCGCGAGGGAAGGCAGCATGCAGAATACCGACATTGCAATGCAAAGACGCTGACCTTTGAAAAACGCGAAGATGAACATTAGTGATGATACCTTGTGATAATAATCGGCAACGTTTGTGTTTTCACTGACGCAAAGCGAAAGTCGTCAGACGGTTTTTGACCGTAAAAAGAAACACCAACCTGGGTGTGCAGTTGAAAACAAAGAAACTGGGATATAAAACCGAAACATTGACTAAAAAGAAACGCCTTGAAATCTAATTGGTCTCCTGCTTTGTGGCTGCGTAGCAGATGCTTACAAACACATTGTTCCTTCGTTCTGCCCCAAATACTTTTTTTCTGGTAAAATCTGTCACTTGTTGAGTTCATTAGAGCAAAATCACAACGAATACGCTTTTATGAAAACCAATTTCACCTTTATGGCTGAACCGTCAACTCCAACATAATCAAATACATTTGCAAGTATCAACGAAACAGAAAATATTAGAAATAAGGACAACTGTTGCGTGACTTGAGAGCAATGTTTGTTTGTTTACATCAATAAGAGCTGCTTAGTTGCATTAAATCTCGGAAAATAATAGTTTCTGCTGTATGGAACCGTTTTTTGTTGTGGGAGACTGAACAAATGTTCAACCTGATCTTGTGGATGCCCTGAAAAGGTGATATGATAGTTGTATGTACCCCTTAAGGTGTGAGCCTTACCGCATGTACAGCAGGGGCGTGGTATGCTAAGAAGAAGAAGTGTGGGGAAGCACCCAAAAATCTAGCCATTTGCTGCACAGGAAGAATGGGAACGTGAAAAAAGAAGTGTGGGAACGCAGTCAAAAATCTAGACATTTTCAGTAATTACACAATTATGCTACGGGTGCTACGCAAGAGAAGCTTGTCATTTATTTAATTGGGTGAAGTCTGGAGCCGCACGCAGGAAATCTGAGCAAAACCACACATCTTCAAGTCAGATTACTATGAAAAAGTGAGGGAATGCGTTCCTGCCCCACTACACTCCTGGTATATAGTGTTGGAAGACATTAATAACAACTTTTGTTGTTATTTGCTCGTTGGCTGTAATATCCCGCTTTCTTTTTCCGGGCGAAAATCAAGATTTGTATCAATTTTCAAAAAACAGCTTACGCATTTTTTAAAACTTTAGTTCGTCAAATACCGTATATTCTCACCTATCGCTCATAAAACTTGCATCCTTAGACTTTGTCAATACCATGTGGCAATTTTATTTGTTCATTTCTTTTATTTACATGCTTACCTCAGCATCATGGTTGATTGATTTTTGTAGCGTCATCGGTAATTATTCAACCATGGTAAGACCTTTACTTTATATCTAAGACTTTGCATCTTTAAACCCCTGCGTACCAACCTCTTGTGGTAGTAATATTTATTTGGAACTACGTAACATTTTCCAGTTTTGCTGTACTGCGCATAAGACCATCCCAAGCTTCCCTACTGCAATCTGCAAACAGACGGTTCATTAATTTGTCACAGAGATGTTTTGCACCAGAACATCAGGGAAAGACGGAGATCCACGTTTACGGTTTAACAACACAACAAGGTTGGGATGAAAATAAAGCTTGCCTTATGTAGAAGATCTGGCAGTTCGCAAAATTTTTGAGACGATGTACTTTATAACAAAAAAGTAATAATTCGGAAAATAGTTGCAGTTCCTTTTATCTTGGGCCCCCATGAAAAACAGTGGGTGTCCGGAAGCCCGATGCGTTGTTCCGCCATCCATAACGAGACATAGAACATGTATTCTAGAAACGCGTCAGTAGATATCATCCTTGTCAATTTTGAGGCGGTGCCTACTCCAGGTAAAATTTCTCCTATAGGCGGAAAAATTAAACTTAACATCGTGCATAGTATCCTGTAGTAACGCTGCAGGTGGTTGAGTGTAAAGGCCACGTTCAGTCATTCATTTGCAGAAAACTACACAGTGCGTCAAACAACGAGACGGTTTCAGGTGTGATGCGGTTTACCTCAACCGAAGTAGAGCCTTCACCTCTTGTGAAAACGCCGCCATCACGGCTTTTGGCATAACACGTGTAAAAGTCCAAGTAACAATCACAACTAAACAAAAGCAATGCTGAATCTGGTGTGGCAGAAAAACTGCTTCAAATCAAAGAAACTCGATGTCAAAGCTCAGAATGAGCAATTTGTCAAGAGAAAAATGTAACCAGTCTCACGGTGAAGGTGAACGTGTTTGAACAGAGTTCGAAAGCTCCATGTGTGCAGTGGCTCGGGATAATTCCACCAAAAGATATAGGGCGTGCGCGCCCGTGCAGTGTGACAATGAATGGCACTCCGACCTCAGACCATTTTGTTGCCGATTGTTGCATTATCCCATTTATGCAATAGTTTCAGCTATTTATTCAGTATTCTAATCTTTTTTGCTTTCATCCTAAATCAGTGGTTCCCAACCTTGTTTGATGCATTCCTCCCTTTGCTCACATTGGAACTATTCATTCCTCCCCTCATTTTTCGGGTTCGTAGGCTAGTATTAACTACACTTGGAACAATAGTCTTAATTGACGACAATAACTTGTTTAATAAAGTGGGACAAAAACTATTTGTAGTCAAATAATGGCACTAAAGTTTGTCAACAAAAACGTGTGATAGTCAACTAAATATCTTACAAATATAAAGTGATATAACTAGTTGAAAGAGCCAATGTCAACTTAAAAAAGAAGTACAGCACTTACAATAAATAGGTAGAAGCCTGCGCTTCGCATGGAATGATTTGCACTTTGCTTCTGCTCGACCTAAGCAATTTTTAGTGACGAAAGCAAAGTAGACACCGAATGCTGTTCACCCAAATATACCAGCTTTGCTGCGAAAACCTGTATTTTTAGCAATACGAGGATCCCGCGCGTATGCAACCGCACACGCTGCGCGGTCAATTAAATCGGATTGAATGCAAAAGCGCTCCTGAAGCAAACGTATGTGGTGCAGAAGTTACGCCACTGCAGAAGCTTTTCTCTCAAATGGTCTGAAATACGTCTGTGGCATTTTGTTGTGGCGTTTGTCGACATTTCTCCTCCTCATGACTATTGCAAAATCTGTGGGTTTTATTGGAAATTTATCACACGCTGCGGGAAGCCAACAGCAGTGACGTTGCACTTCACAGCAGTCAAGCCATTACGTACAAACGCGATGGTCAAAAACATGCTTTCAAATTTTTCGCCAAAACTTTGCGTAGATCGCTCAGGTTTTTCAAAAAAGATGTTCACTTTGTATTGGCGGGCGTTTTTAGCCTTTTATATTTTAAGCTTGAGCCCCATGCTTCTGATTTCATCTTGTCTTTTTTCCCACTGTTTGTCATGTCACCAGTAAAAGAGCCTATAGACTTTCTGAGCAAAGCTCTTTGCCACTCACATATAGTGTCTATCCTTTCAGATGCGGCGAAAGCAATCGGTGGGAGGAGACAAAAATATGAAAAAAAACAGCTCGAGCGTTAAACCAAAAATGTGAAACAAACCGATAATGCAATCAAGAATTCAGGGTTTAAATTCCATCCCAACGGGAAAGTTAGGAAAGAAAAATAGAAAAAAGATCAATGGCCAAAGCCGTGGCTTTTTCGTAAGAGTGAAACATTAGCATCTACCACGGCTTTAAAACACCGACCAAGCGTACGAGATCAGTGGCGCAGCTAGCCCGAAAATTTGCAAAAAAATTTGGGGGGGCCAAAATATTTGATATTAGGCGAATAACCCTATTTTGTTTGGAAAACCGCCTCTCAAAGCACAAAATGAATATGTTTTTTAAAAATTTGGGGGGGCATGGCCCTTTGCCCCCCCCTGGCTACGTCTATGTACGAGATCATCTCAACTCCCAACTTTTTTTCAGTAAAAAAGATAAGCCTGTGTGCCTCTGGCTGCAAAGTTAGAACAACTTTAGTTTTTCAGAAAGAAAAATTACTTTTCCCCGTTAGTGTAAGCACAGATCTTTGCATTTATCTGCAATTGCTGACCCGCTAGGGTAAGTCTTTTGGGCTAAAGCGCGTTTTTCACAGTTAGTCGCAGCTGGATCTCTATTATTTTTCAAAAAAATTACATTGAAAGAAAAAAGAAAAGCACGTTTTTTCAAAAAACACGAAACACTTTCAAAGAAGCTTTCGCGTTGAAACTGCACTATAACATTAGCAACAGGCACATGTTCACATTCGTTGAAGGCGGGCTGTTCCGACGTTATCGTGGTTTCCGGCTTAAGGTGAATGTTACGTTATTCTTGCCTTGTTTACTTCATTGTGAAGTATCTGTTTGCGCTTGTTCGTTTGAAGGTAAACAATGAACATCACCAAAGCGCTGTTATCCGGAACTGCCTGCATCAAGTTCTGACGTTCACAGCTTCTTGTTAGAAGGCCATTTGTTACGAACTCATCATCACTTATGACATGTCGATTGTCTACCCGTCGTTCCAGACCAGTTGAAATATCATTTTACGATTCGGATCGACGTAGGATTCGGAGACATGTCTTATCAAAAAATGAAACAGCTGTTTCTGTAACGAGATCCGTCGTTGGCGAGAAACTCAGTGAACCTGCAATCCCATGTCATGATTGCCCTTTCACGAAGATTTCTATTTGGAGAACCGGTTTGCGATCGGCGCGTGCCGTGTGCACGAATCTCGGTGAACACAAGTTGTTGCCTGTAGACATCAGTCTGTCGGTCATTTGCCACCAACGCACGCCTTTAGGGTTGGAATGTTGGATTGGGAAATCGTCAGTGAACGTTAACTGCATCTACACACCTTGGCTATGGCAGCATCGCTAGTAGTAATCAGATGTTGCTCCAGCACAGCCACATTGGCATGACCAACATGACAACTTCTGTTTTGCCATTCAAATGAAGGCAGAATTGCGCGGCCAGCACAAAAAATGAAGAGATACCGTGATTTCAACGGGTAGTTTGAAGCAGGAAATGCACGATCCTTTCACCAACACCCTTGACTCGATTATTTTGTAACTAGCAGCTGTTGTTCATTATTCAGTTTCGAACACATTAGTTATTCACACGGCACGTTACTGAAAATTAAAAACAATTTTATGATTCATCTTATCTTGTGCTAATATTCCAGCACAGGGGCGGGCAATTAGTGGCCGCCACAGCGTTTTCAGTGGTCCGCGGGAATCATTCAGAAAACATCTATCTTCAGATATAAAATTTGTGTGAGTTTACATTTGTCACATTAAATTTCTTGCGCCGGATAAAGTGTATTTGCTCAAAAACAATTATAATAAAACCTTTTCTGTGTACCACATAATACATTATATTTTTTCTATTTGAATAACCTATTTTTTTTATTTGAATTCAAACAGATTCTTTTTGAATAAGAGGTGACGATGCCTACTTCGTAGGCGAAATATGTAGGCTACTCTGTAAGATCTTAGTGTCTGATTCTTTGCTGGGAATGGATTCCTTTCGATAGACAGTTTTCTATGTGCCATTAATATTTTTGTTTTATTTATTTATTTATTGATCAAATTAGAACGCATGTCCTCCGGTAAACCCGGCCTTCTCAAAGTAGCCCCCGAGACAATTAATTGCCCACCACTGCTCTAACATAAAGTACAGGAAGATTCGATTCCGTTTGGTCAAATAAAATTTTAGTAGATTGAGTGAAAAACTGAGGCAAACAAAAAGATTACATGCATTTAAGTGTCCCNTCAAGGACGTTGATTGAAAACTTAACTTTGTTTGCATTAAGTAACCCTTACCGTATGAATTCCTCGTCTAAAAGGTTGCTTTAATTCGGGGTGGGTGATGTTTGGCCCAAAGTATGTGTTCATCCGAAAATCAATACGCTTCCGCCATAACCAATTGGCGAAAAACTATGACGTTTTCGGATTTGGAGTTCCCTACCACAACTGGCTAAGATATTAAGAACAGTGTTGTGGGATTCGCCACTAGAGCAGATTAAAAGCGTTTGCTTGAGGTTGAGTTGGTCGCGCAAAGTATGTTGCTTGAACTTTAAAAACGAAAGTAGCCAAACTGTAAAACAAAAATCTAAGTCGAAGCAGAGATAGGAGGATAGTTTATATTGTGAGTTCTTTTGTCCCCAATCGGAATCTTACGAAGTTTTGTAAGTTAGGATATGCATCGACCTTTCTTTCCGAGAAGAGCAACAGCAGGCTTTTTTGGATTTACTTGGAAGGCATATTTCTTTCAAATGCTATAAATTAGATACTCCAACTTCTGTTTCCTTTACTTCCGTTTTTCTGTGGTTCTCATCTCTTTCTCAACAGCTTTGAACGCTTCCCTTATAGCGATCTGGGAATCAATATTGGCGTTTTTGAAGGAACCACAATGCAGAATGCCAAGAACTTGTATTGGAGGTTGGCTATTGATGTTGAATTGCAGACATCCTCATACACTACAAACAGCAAGGTCAGCTTAGTCGTAAATGCATTGGTCTTGCCTCCCGACAAAGCAACCTGGCACTTGAGTTGCGAAGCCGTAGTAAGGCTGTTGCAAAACAGTTCGTTTGCATGTCTCTAAGCGCTGTAGCATTAAACGTCACTTTTCACGAAACTTCGCTGGAGCAGCATATCGAGCAGGAAACAGTAAAAAAGCAAACAGGACAAAATCCCTACTCGGCTGAAATGCGGTCACCGCGCTGCGATGTCCAGACACGCGCGCGTACGCACGCATGCGGCGACGAGACAGAACCGAGAGCACATCCATGCAGTGGCTTTCCGGCGCAACAACTATTGAAATGAAACAAGGAAATCAGTTTGTTCAGAAAGAGCAAACCTAAAAGTGCAAAAATCCTCCCATTCGTTTTAGGCGAAAATGTGAATTTATACAGTATACATCACCACTATATCTCGTTGTTGCAAACCACATCTGGCAATATACAGTATATGGCGCCTCATCCTTGATACTTTTGAGTATGATTTGTTCTCTTATGCACTAGTAGTGCTCAGTTTCATACTGATTATGGGTTATCAAGATTTAGCCCAACTCCTTACCCACTACCGGCAGTTGCTCTTGCATTCGTGAAGATACTGATGGCGAGTTGAATAGGGTGATCGTAATTTTGCGCGGTTACAGCAAGTATATTGTCTTGAGGTCATTGGTAAGCAGTTGAAACTGGATTTTAATACAGTGTAAAATCTACCGCCTTTAACTCCTTTTCCAACTACTCTGTTTCTTTTTGACGGAGCCATTTATGTGAAATAACGAGTTGACCCACTTGTAACCTTTGGTGGTTGTATTCAACCCAAAGATCTTTGTATGCGTTTTGCAATCCACAAATTTTACTTTTTGTGGAGTCGATGCTTTTTGAGTATTATTTTAAAGTAAAACTTCCGAGTTTTACCGAATAAGACACATTCGCACATTCGCATCACCAACAGCTGCAAGACAATGTAAACATCGAAAAATTAAAAACTGGAAGGTGTCAAAAACCACATCTTAAAGACACCAACAAAAACTGGGTAGAACCCAATGTAAAACAAATGCACACACCAGAAAACTGAAACCAAATGTATTCGTTAGTAAACACTTCTTTTCCGCAGTAGAATGATTTCACTACAAATAAAAGCCAGTCACTTAAATCACGTAATGCAGCAAAATATGAAAAATTGTACAAACTGTTTTTTAATACAAGTGGATGGTGATAAGATAAAAATTCAAGTCGCCAATATAGCTTTAAACAAAAACGCAAAAAGCAGCCACTGTACAAAATATTCACATGAAGAGCATATTTTTAGGAAAGTGAAGATTTGTCTGCAAAATGTCAAGTGTCAAATAACCTTACTGAAAGCTCTTTTGTGTTTTTAATAAGTAGCAAAGCCGCCTATCTACTGAGGGACGCAATCAGGAACTAAACACTAATCCAAAACTGTTGGCTCGTTTAATCCAAACGCTAATCCAAAACAGATTGATAAGCGTGTTTGGTTTGCGTCTGTTTTACTTGTTTCAATCAGTAATCAACTTGCCTGTGTTTTGAAGCAATTCACTCACGGGGCGGTTTGTCGTGGTCTTCTGTGTGAAGGAAAATAAGATTATGTCGCGTCGATGGATGATATGCTGTCTACTGTTAACGCCCCGAGCACAAGTTATTTCTGGCTACTTTTCATAGCAACGTTATGAAACATAATATGCTGCCTAGGACATCTTTTTCTTAAAATTATATCACGATAGTTTGAGTCTTGCATTTTAAAAATAAACAGTAAAGTTGGAGAGACTTGAAACATCTTTTGAAAATAAATCTATATCTCAAGAATTTCCAAAAATAACTTTTTATTCTACGAAAAAAAACGTCTGGATAAGCAAAACTATATTCTGATAATATGAATCTATTTTTCCATACGTACAATCAAGCTAAAAAGATTATTTCTGTCTCCTGGCGATCTGAAATCCTTGTGAAAAAGCTTCCAATAATCTTTAATATTTATTTTATATTCAGGAAAATTGAAGGCATTTGCAGTGGCAGAGATGCAGAACAAAGGTGTTCAACCAACTCCGTGTAAGAGATAATATCGCCATATCAGCCGCGGCATCAAGACGCACGAAACTCCATTGAAAAAGCACCATTTAACTCTGCATTTAGAATAAAACTATCCCGAAAATCTTCGAGTGAAAATTCATACTTTTTAAAGTTGTGGAAGAGGAAAATGACAGCTGTCACAGGGAAATAAAGAAAAACTGTCTTGTTCTATGACCAAAAAAAGAAATCGCAGATTTCCGCAGTGCGGAGCATCTTTGCAATTTGACTGTAATTAGCCGCGCGAAATGACCACGAGGTTAATGAGTCAGACAAACTTTTAACAAGTAAAAGAGTAAAGAATGAAAAAAAGACATCAAACGAGCGTGGTTAACGCAACAATAAAAACAAAAACATAAGAAGTGTACAACAAACAACTTCACAAAACGGTCAGCGAGCGTCGAATTAATTACAGCCAGAAACAGTAACTGGCGACGTCATACTTTAATATCAGGAACCAGTGAAAAATATTTGTGAAAGAGCAGTTGCTTACATAATTTCATAAAAGTACGGTCGGTATAGTCTGATTCACGGGTGCACAACCTGGGACCGTACGACCGCATACGGCCTTCGATAAAAATGTATGCGGCCGTGCACATGTAATTTAAAGTGTAAGTTATGGCAACCTTACACCTCTTAAAAACACATTGTCTACTCAAGTGTATGAAGATATTTAGTAGAAAATAAACGCAAAAAAATAAAAATCACTACCGGCCGTAATTCATAAAAATAAACAGCAAAAACGAAATTTGTGCACTCCTGGTCTAATTGATAAATCTTTTGATATTGCATTCCAAAAATTAGAGTGTCTGTAAACGGAATGGCGCGATTGCTGTAGAGATTTTAATAAAGAAATGCATGATATCTTTGTATCAAGTTGTTGCGTGCGAAAACTGAGATAACTTGATAAACATTTATACTCTTCTTTTGCGATCTCTACTGGTAGCATCTCATTAAATATTTTGTACATGTATTTTGCCAGTTCATAATTACAGTTGGTTTTTATCTCAAAAAAATTGGTGGAAAAATGCATTTCGTTTATGGGTATTTCTTCGTTGGTATGAATTTTACAAACATTACTTATGGCTTGGTTATTCAATTTATTTAGATTATCTAATAAGTTTGCATTGGCACTCAGCAGTGCTCTAGGTTAGTATTGCGTCGTGCTGGTGACAGTAAACAACACGAAAATAGATTTGTAGAAGCAGGTCCACATCTACATCAGGCTGTAACAAATACAGTGCTACTGGCAACATTGCTACTCACATGAGTGCTGGTGTGCAAATCCCAATTCAATCCTAAATCTATGATAACGCCTTGGTATTTAACGCATACTTTTTTGGCAAAATGTGATGATTTACAATAACGAAAGCCTTCTTCAGGTCTAAACATACTGCAGCAGTGACTTGGTCAGTTTCATTTCGAGTAAAAAGGTGTATGCACAGTTTGACGGTGATGTAAGGCTATATGTTGATTAAAGCGCGACGGAAACCGAGTTGTTCAGAGCAGATAACATCGTGTTCATCATGAAAATTATATACTTACCTTGCGGTATGAAAATATTTTTCGAAGATTATGCTTAAAGGATATACAAGCAATGAAATTGATTTTTCAAAGACGAATCATGCTATAAAGTTGATTACAGCTGCAGGAAATCATGACTTACATTTTTCGCATAAAAACAGGGAACGTCGCTTAGTTTTTCAGTTAAATCGAACATTGTTTGCGCTGGAAATGAAACAGATCGTCACTGAGGACAAGAATAACGCCCACTGCTGTTTAACGTACCAGCAACTGAATATAAAACATACCATGAAAAGTCATAAGGATTATATAACAGAGCATTTGTACCTAAAATACTCGTGTGCCTAAAACGCAACATTTGTTTTTAAACTACAGTGGTCTGAAAGTTTGAAACAGTGCAGAAGTTGCGCTTCTAAAGCGTAAGCGACGCTTCGGCCACTTTCCTGCGTTTCATCGAAGCTTTCCCCGCCTTGCTTTTCTTGTCTCAGAAAATTTAACTATGAGATAAATTCAAAAGCGATGTCAAATGCCATTGTCTGCTGTGTTTTCGTATAAGATTTCTGGCTTTGCTGCGGTGCTTTTACAAAGCACTTCGCTTCAGTGAAGCCCAGCATGTAAATCGAGGTAGTGTCGGCTTGAGCAAATCACTCAAATCTACAGTTAGAATATAGACGTGTAGTAAATGTTTGTTTGCAGCTATTAGGTATTATTTTTCAAAATATTTTTTACTTTGTTGAACAGCTGAATTATTGAGTATGCTCCCAAAAGTTTTGGTGACAGGCCGAGGCCTGAAATTTTCTTCTTGCGGGGCGGTTGAGGTGAACGCTCTTGCCCTTTAGGTGCGCTACTACGATTCACTCAGTGGCCGTGGATCGAATACTCAACCTTCCATTTAAGAGGTGGAACTTTATCACTGAGCTAACGCTGATCAACGGAAACCTGAAAGGTTTCGTTGTCTGCTCCAAAGGTCAACCTAAGATTGATTTATTTACCGGTTTTGTTGATATCTTGCGTTGTGCTAGAGTTCTTCGAGAGATACGTTTCTTGGCAAAAAGAACACCACATACTGCCTTGGGACAACTATTGTGTTTATCGTCGATCGTATTGAAACATCAAGAAATAAGGCATAAGCGCCGTTGTCGTAGTAGCCGCGAGTTTATCGCTTTCATGTTCGCTTTTTTTTACCAAAAAAGCAAAAGAAAACTCAACCCAACTTCGACAGGTCAAGCTGAAAAAAATTTGTTTTTTCGTGACGTTAAATGCTAAGGAACAAATTTAGCCAATTACAGTACCTTTTATGGCCATGTTGATCGATATGGGACTTCCCGCAACCAGGAACTTAATATCTATTTTAAAGCTGCACAAAGCACATCTTTTTAGGTCATGCCTTTTTATGAATTAGAGAAAATCAGGTCTATTTGCTAAATTATTGAAAATTTGCGAAGATCAGCGAAAAAACAAACTTTTGAAAACTACAAAAAGACAAAAGCCAGGAATGCCTGCAAATTGCCGGTGATACTTCATTTCTTAACAGTAAAGGACGATGAACATATTGCAATCAGCCGAAGCAATGCTCAACTCGTTGCTGATCGCTCGGTTCACGATGCGAACTTTCACGTCGCTCATGACAATCTCATTCTATTCCAGCTCCTCAAAGCCTACGACGTGCGAAGTATCATACTTTTTAGAATTGAAAATTTGTTGTGAGGGCGTTTCGTCAATAGAGACACCGCGAGAAGCGACGGCTGACGCCGCCACGAACTACTTCATGTTCCGGTGTCATAACAGCAGCGTTTGCTGGGGGAACTCCCACAAGGTTATCATTGTATGTGATCTAGTTCATGACACCCTCCCAGAATTGTCTTTCCAATAAAACTCACGTCATCTTTGTGAATTCGGGACGTGACGCACCGATAAACTCCATCTCAGGCACAGAATGATTGTCCGAACATGGAGAGGACAATTCTCAGCCAGCCTTTGTTTACCCAAGCCTTACCGCAAGCAGATATGAAGCCGTGCCGAAAGCCGCAACCTGGGTTTTATTTTTAGTTGGGGATTTTGACCCTGAATGCTAGTTCGTCTTTCATCTGCTTCTGAGGTTTTATTGGCAAAAGGCCATCATAACTTGCCATGACAAGCAGAACAGGCAGTGTTACCTGCACTGCATTGTTGTGCAGAAGACGTGTTAAAATATACACACGTACATTATTCCAGTTCCAGTGTAAAGACCCAACTGTTATTACTGAATAGCGCAGGAATGCCACTTTACTTGGCACTGGTTGATCAGTCCTTTTTTCGTGAAAGGTTGCTCCAACAAATACTTTTTTGAAGCAGCGCATGCGTAATAAGACACATTTTGGCCAAATGTTGGGCATGCATCCTCAAAAAGAGTATATTTAAACGTTGCGTGCAGCTGCATCAGCCATGATACACGCGTGACTGCGAAATCAGTGTTACGAAAAACATTGGATTGCAAAGGTGCACCTCGCAACCATTCGACGCTTTCCGGCAAGCTTTCGAAGCGGTTCACTCGAAACTCAAGTTTGCCGAGCTGAAATTGCCAGCAATCGTACCGCTACACCAGGAGTTCCCAGCCTGTGGTACGCGTACCACTAGTGGTACGCGAAGGTCTTCCAGGTGGTACGCGGGTAACTTCCATTTTTTACAAAAACCTGGATTCGCGGCTTTCGAGTTTACGTATCGGGCATCGTTTCAAAATAAATAAATTTTCCCGTAGCCTGCTATTCGTATTGTATCGTAACATTATGACTTTCGATGCGCTGTTAGCAAATTTACACCACGCATCGACCAATTGATGGAGAATAAACAACAACAAAAATCTCATGAAATCTAGTTGTGGTATTTTACTGTTATTTCAATGTATATTATTCTTCTGACTAAACTAAGACTCGATCAAATTAGTTGTTCTGGAAGAAGTGGTACGCGTTGACAGTGCGAGGTGCCCAAGTGGTACGAGATAGTAGAAAGGTTGAAAAACCCTGCGCTACACCATACGGCGAGCTAACATCATGAACGATGACGTATTTGCAGTCCTGCTCCCTCCACCGGTTTCTTGATCTTGTGCAATTTCGCGTCGTTGCGTCAAAAATCGTGCACAGACAAATTCCAGGCCACTTCCAAATTTAGACGTAAGGCAAACTGCGTTTGATGTACTTTGTGCGGATGTCCCTATATGAGCATTGCACAATATACGACCGTGAGCAAAGTGATTTGGCAAACTCGCAAACGAAGGTCGTTGCTGCAAACTGACTTTTAGCCCTGTGACCCTGTTTGTTGCCTACACAACCGTATGAGGATACATTTCACGCCGGAGCAAATGCGCTTGGCCTCAAAATGCTTCAAAACTCCTCTTAATTTGTCTAGGCGAGCTGGTGGTTTGAATTTTCCATTTCAGCTTTGGCAAACACTTCCCCTTTGTTTCCGTAAAAACTCTGGCAAAAACGCCATCAATACAAATGTACTAATTTTTAAAAAGATTCTTCCCAAATTAGTTTGATAAGATTCAGAAACATTATTACCACCCAAGTTTACCCTAGTTTCACGCATCTCACTTTCAATAGTTGCCGTAGGGTAGATTTATGTGAATTGCTCGTCCTAAAGTAAACTGACAGTTCCCTTATTTTGACAGTTTTACTAAGCTGGGGGTTATTCTACCAAGAAACTGTCCAGCACGCCTGGGATTGTCCATACGCAAAACCTGGACTGTGCATTCCATCAAGGGGGAAAGTTACGAAGTTGTCCAGAGAAACGAACGTGCCTATGTTCAGTTGCAAGTTAAAATAAATGTACAGTAGTTCATCCTAAAATGTCGTGCACATGTGAGATTAAAAGCACGCAACATTCTTCAAGTTACCAGAGACAAAAGGCTTTCCAATGTCCGAGCCTACGACCTGCATAACTCCGAAATACAAGCCTAAAACGTTTGCAAACTTCAACCATCGTGATACTTTATTGCACACGAGAGATATCCAAATAAGGTCTTTGAAGGGATTGAGTCCAGGCCCATAACCACGGGGATGATTCGGGTGCAGCGCCCCCCAATTTTTTGTGCCCCACCAAATTTTGTTGTGCCCAGAAAAATTTGTTTCAAACATAAAATAAAAACAAAAATCTTTCCCCCCTAAAATGCATTTAGCCCCCCAAACCTTAAAACCTAGATATGGGTCTGGTTGAGTCGAGAAACTTTTGCAAAGTCTCATACAACGGAAATTCGGCAAAGAAACATTCACCTAGTCTACTTTGTCAGAACTAAAAAAAGCTTTTAAAAAGTTGTGTTTGTTGTGTCAAAAATCTTGTGTTCAACTTTATCACGGCATTCAGGAACATTAGAAATTGTACAAAAAGTTCAAGTTCAAAAGCCGCTTGTAGGAGCGCGCTATTTAATGCAAACTCTCGACGACGTGCAGGTTATCTTGTTCTGCAATAAGACCTGAATTTGCTAAAAGCACGGAAGGCAAAAAATTGTCAGGAATCAAAGATTGCAAAACACATTGAAGATTTCACTCATTGTGCTACGAGGGCTTTTGGGTTGATTCCAATTGTTTCATGCATTCACTTTCCAATATGACTTATTTTGCAGAATTCTACTGTAAATACGTTCTTGTTGCTCCGCAGGAGAAGTCTGCCGCCAGGTGCTGTAATGATTTTTCAATATAATATAATACCACTTCTTGATCAATCAAAAAGCGTTTGAAAATATCACTTCTATTTTCAATCTGCGCTGAGTAACACAATGTATATATAACATTGGTTTTCTCATTAATGCAGTGAAAGAAAAAACAGCGTCAAAATTAATTACTTTTTGTTATTTAGGACTTCCTTGAAAAGATTCCGAACACAGTTCTATGCCAGTAAGCGTAAAAATGACCTCACAATAAAAAAACAGTAAATCAATGCCAGTGTTCACAATAAAAAACAGAAAATCGACGCCAGTGTTCACAATATAAAAACAGAAAATAATCCTACAGCGCTTCCGCACACAACACTCGCTTGAAGAGGCCCAATAGCGGCAGGCTCGTGTTTTCGTCGTGTTCAGTCCGAGATGTGCTCGACTTCGTGCTGTATGGTTGATAGAGTCGGGCCAACGCGAACGTGCATAGTAATCGCCCTGGACACAGTAGCTGCCAGCAATAGACCGTAGCCAGCTCAAACTTTTTGGGAGAGGCCAAATATTATTTAATTTAAGCGAGCAACAGTATTTGGTGTGGGACACTGCTATCGAACCACAAAACAACAAGACATGCTAGAAATTTGGTGGAGCCTGACCCCTTAGGCCCCCCTGGCTTCACCTATTGGTTGCCAGTAAAAGTTTAACATACTGAGGATTTGTTTCACGCGTGGTTGCCGACTAACTATGCAAGAAAAGTTTCAGGACTAGCTATAATACATTTACTAAGCGATAGCAGAAAAAATACACACAGTTGCTGGAGTTTCCTGGAGATTCGGGTCCTTCTTGTGTGCATTGTTTAGAAATCTAAAACCTTCGCGCAGTTGTACTCAGGCAAGAATGCCGCTTTCAACCAGCAATAAAATGTTTCCTCCAAATTTGGTTGTCAGTGTTTCGTTTCGAAAATACACCAATTACGCTGTCGGCTTATGTTTCAGCTCTTGTTCAAAAACCGACGTCGAGCGACTGAGCATTCACAGCAGGACGGTGACTTCCATTGCTTGTGGCTGAAGTTCAGAGAAATACAGTGTAATCCGATAAATTTACAGCGGTACTCGCAAAAATATTTTCAACTGAAAGCGTAATTCGATTACGTGTGCGAGTTGACATCTATTGTAGTTTGGATTAAAGTTAAACTACAAGCGTTCTCTGGCGCGTGGGCTGAGCGTTTGTTTGGTGTTAAGGCTTTCTTTTCACGTCCCCGCGGTGATCATTAACACAAATCCGTAATCTAACAGCTTGGTATTGTTTTCGTTTGTGAACGTGCTGAACCAAGCGATAAACTGAGAGACTAAGTTAAAAGATGATTAATTAGTTTAACAAAAGGTAAATCGGCTTTGTTTGTTTGTTATTTGTTTGTTATTTAAAAGAAAGGATGAAAGACAATGAGCTACTCTTTTATTTTCAAGAATGCCACCATTATTTTAATTTTTTGTTAAAAAAATTGTTTGGCATCACAGAAATGTTAGAAGTAAAATAGAAACTTAAGTAGCTTGAAAGTTTTTTCAAAAATGTGTAGCTTTTGAAACGAGTTAAATTTGGAAGTCCTGCTAAGTCGTATTAAAAATAGTGTTGCGTTGCTGTTTCTTCAACAACTCTTCTTCAGTCAGACGTTATTGCAGTTTTTTCCGTAAATTGGACGCCCCTGGCTTCCTTTGTGTAGGTGCCATTTTCTTATAAAGTTTGCAGAATATTGGCGAGAAAGTTAATGCTGGGCCGCACCAGCAGAATTCTTCAAAGCATGAAAGCTATCTTATTAAAAATCCGTTGCACGTAAGTAGTAACAACCGATGGCAGAGTTCTTTATCGGCACATTGACCAAAGCTTGACTTTGTTTTATGATGAATTGCCTAGTTTCTACTTATAAAAGCGACGTTTGTGCTGTTGGTTCTTAAGCGTATTTATTGCAGCTGCCAAGCAATAAGAAGCACCCCCAAAAGCTTTGCGTGATGCTTTCGCCTTTGATTTGGATGGCATTTCATGTGAGTTTGTTTTGTGTCTGTTATCTCGCTGTTTTTCTCCTTGCTAGCCATGGTACTAGGTCGCGTGAAAAGCATTTTCAAGTTTAGCCAGGCAAGCATGTTGGGTTGCGCCGTATTTCAATTTTCACTCAATAATGGCCTGTAGTTTTGTTTATGCAGGCCTTTATCTCCGTGTCTCATACCGCCATTGTTTCATTGTCCTGTGAAAACGCAAAGCGTCAGTCTAATAAGCCAAAAAGGAGTGATTAAAATGTTCGTGACCGCACACGGTTAAAACGGGGTTAGAGCAATGTTTCTTGATTTTAGGCTCCACTTGAACAATTATCGCCAGCTTGTCAGCTACCTTCTGGGAAAATCCGTTTATCAGAAAATCATTTTCAGCATATTTGGTGTTTTTTGATGAATAGCGAGTGAAAACTAACAACAATCGCAGAGCAACGCTGCGACTTGCTCAGACCGTGCCATCCCCATCACTGTCAATGCTTACCTGCTTCTCGTGTGTTGAATCATGTTGTTTTCCTACATCCTGTGATCAGCAAATACACCGCACCGCTGCGTAACAGCAATGCTGTGAGAATTCACGAAAAAGCACGATGAAGCTTTTTTCAGGAAGTTCTTTGTACAGCTTCAGAGACACCTTGAGAAAAAACACTTTATATTCTCTGACGATTGACATTCGACTTTTGCAAGGCAGCTATTATCTGATCTTGTGTTCAACATGAGAATTAAAATGACTTCTATTTCTAAATATATCCTGGAAACAGCTAATTATGCGAAAGTCAAACAACACAAGTAGGCAGCTGGCAAACCACTATCAACTTTACTGAAGAGACTATGTAACAACCTTTATGTAAGTAAACTCGTTTATCCCTCAAGTTGACTGGGCAAAAGTTTCCAAAATGGATTGGCGCACAATATGTAAAACAACGCGGGTATCACTTATCATCTTGAGAAACAGTCATATTATATGTGCCTGAAAAGTCAGTAATTCTGGTGGCTACAATTCTGATAGAAGATAGCTGAGATGTCTGAGAATAGGGGTCGAGAAGCGCAGAATATCAGTGAAAACGTGGATGGATTGCTTTAAACTTTTGCTAACAAGGAAAGACCTCCAATACAATGATCTGTTATTTTCTTTTTGTCTTATTCCCACTCTAGAATGAAGCAAGTTTTGTGCATGCGTGCGATAATAGGTGATGTGATGCAGCAGCATGTAATGTACATTTCAATTGTAGTTACAAATTTGAATGTAACGGTGCTTGCAGGTTCGGGGACTATACGTTTGTTACCTCACAATAAAAGTGCTGCCACTGTACAGTGCTGCCACTGTACTGGATAACAACAGTTTTTGTAAGCACGTTACCACTGCAAGATCGAGCAACGAGAATTCGATAGCTTTGCTCTCCAGTGGTCCACTGCCCACACCACGATGGATAATTAATCTGCGATTGCCGATACATGCAATTGTTTATTTTTCGGTGCTCTCTTGTCGCTTTTCGACCATATTTGATTGGATGATCGCGTAGCGATGGGACAATGACTCGATGCGCAATGAGCGCGATTAAAGTTCAGAGATGCACACGATATCGCCGCAAACGCTCAGTGCTGACTGCAACAGTCCCTCCGGCACTCGGTAGCATCACCGTTAGGCCAGCGGCGACTCCACAGCTTTTCATTCCCGTACAAAACTGGAGAGTGAGAAGAATAGGTCAAAATACGGCGTCTGCTTCTAACGGCATTAAACCGGAGCAAGATGGAGCATTAAAGCGGAGCTAATCGCGCTCACTGCGTATCAAGCAAGAAAAATTAATCTGGAAAACTCCCTCTTACTGCCAGACTTTTAAAGCTTTTTCGAGAGCTCAGGCAGCATGTCAATACCGGAAGAATGCCTCAAAACACCAGCATGGAAGCAGTCCAAGTCACGTGATTATTTAACCTTATCTACTCTGAATCAGCTGCAATGCATCGAGCACGAACTGAAGAAGATCTAGCAAACTGTTATGACTCTTGAGGAGAGTGGTCTTCTACGTGAGACGCAACAGAGACACGCCTTGAACTTGTGTGCAAGCGGATGTTCGTAATTTGGTGAAACTGACAAAATGTAAGAGCTTCTGCGGATTAGCAGGCTGCGAATGAGGTTTGGCTGCAAAGTCCGCTTCCCATCCCGAAATCCTTATGATTTATCGAAAAAAATTGCCACGTCGATCATGCGTCATAGCCGGTCTAGCCGCAGGGTCAGCGCATCGCTTTATCGAATAATCAATCTGTAAACACGTCATGTGGCACAAATGCCACAAGCAGAAAATTTAGTGATATCAAGACGCGGCCAACCGCATCTATCATTTGCAGCGACGCGCAGCTGTGGCCCGATGTCCGATCAAGGGCTTTGAACTTGGTCATGAAGTTTTCGAATTTACCGCTGCACCGAAGTGAGACCGTCGCGGGCAGCTTTCAAACTCACCATAGGACAACGTTGCGAAGATCGACTTTCTGAGCAACAAGGAAGCCTTCGAAACAACATCGCACCAGTTATCAACCACGTTTTCAGCTTCTACATGAGCGATTATTGCATAAAAAACTTTTTTGCATGGGTCCTTTGCGCTCAGGGTCCGGGCGCGTGCAAAGCGTAGGCAGCAGGTCCACTCGGAACAGAGTCCACAGCCCTTTGCTTGAAGTGCTGTCAGTTTGGTGGAGCATTTTCCGGCCACCAGATAGAGGTAGTTTGTTCGCGACGTCAAACGTACCAGCAGCAGTACACGTGATACCGAGTTGTAAACAACGCCCTGCACATGTAGTGCATGCATGAAAATTTCGAAGTGTTTGAAATCCCAACCCTATAAAAGTTCACGCAAGTGGTAGATGCGCATGAGGCATTACGTATACGTATAACAGCAAAAATGAATTACAGACACTTGCTGGAAGTGTATCTGAACCAAACAGTTTTTCAAGAGAGCCACTTTTTTAACCAAATGGTGTATGTTTTCATAGGAAGAAAGTTTGCTACATGATAAATCAGGTAAACAGAGCATTTTGCAAAAAAAGACGCGAGAAAGATTCAGAAAAAAACAAAAAACGCAATTATATCGCTGCACACTCTCTCTCGTGCGCGCACACACACACAAACACACGTTTAGAATTATAAATTTCTGAAACCAGTCAAAAATGCAAGGTGGTCTTAGCAGTGTCAACACAGCAATGTTTCTTTTCATCACCACAAGATATTCTGTAACGAAAGTACCAGTACTTTTCCAAATCATGACCATCACAAGCAAAAATAAACACATTGAATGGTAGCAAATTTTGGTGTGAATTTGTTGTTGACTAAAATGGGTTTACACAAGCGGAATGGTAACTTGCAACGGGCCCACTGGCACTGTAAATGACACTTAAACTTTTCAACAATTTTATGCCATGAGAGATGACGCATGCCTCATAACATCAAAGGACGGCATGAGGTACGAAAAAAATTGAAAAACCTTGGCGAAAGGGCGTATAAACCAATTAAAACACAATAAAATGTGGTCCGCTTATAACTGTGTTCAGCCTCCTCGCAAAATAGCACCCTGGGTGGAGAGAGCAGTAACGCATCTAATTTTGCAAAGAATCCGGATTGTCTTGCTGCAAGGAGTCTATTTCCATAGTAAAAAATTTTTCAAGTAATATTTAATTGTATACTGACAACAATATGGCTTCCGTACCAATCACTCTACTGAATTAGCAATTGCTGCCATCTATGATGACATGATTTGTAATAAAGATAACAGATTAATAACCTGTACTCTGTTTCTAGACCTAAGCAAAGCCTTTGACTGTGTTGATAATAAAATATTCCTTGAAAAAATTTTTACTATGGAGTAAAAGGAACACCCCTAAAACTACTTGCTTCTTACTTGGACAACAGGTTTCAGTGTACTAAAATAAGAGATACTAAATCTTCTTTTTTGAATGTAACATGTGGCGTGCCCCAGGGATCTGTTGTTGGGCCTTTACTATTCCTTATATACAGTATATTAATGACATTGTGAAAGCCGTCAACTTTAATATTGTTTTATACGCTGATGATATCAATCTACATATTTCGGGGAAAAACCACGAAATCTTAGAAAAAACAGTTAACCATGAGCTCAAAAAAATCGATCACTGCATTCATGCTAACAAATTATGTATCAATTATTCCAAAAGCAATTTCATGCTCATGAACAACCATAAAAATATCAATTTTTCAGTGCCAATTAATCATCACCCAATATCAAAACAAAGCAGCTTAAAATATCTTGGCGTTATGCTTGATGATAAACTTAATTGGAAGCCTCACATTGAAAAGTTGGTAACACAGCTCTCCAAATCATGTGGAATGTTGTTCAAATTAAAACACTATACCAACATTTCAGTGCTCAAATCTGTTTACTTCGGTCTTTTCCATTCCTATTTAACTTATTCAATACTTAACTGGGGAAGGGCCAACAAGACGCCTTTAGTCCCTTCATTTATATTGCAAAATAAAGCTTTAAAAACAACTTGAATATATCAAAACTAAAACAACTGTACTCTATTCCAAGCACAAAATTTTAGAAATACCTGATTTATTTCAATTGTCAGTTGCCAAATTCATGTACTCCTTTTACAATGGTGGATTACCTAATCACTTTGATAACTACTTTGCTGAGATTGCATCAGTCCACAAATATCAAACAAGAGTTGCTTCTCTGCAAAAATATTATTTTCCCAGAATGAAAACATCTCTGGGTCAGCTTTCTCTAAAGTATATTGGTCCGAAAATTTGGTCTAACATTCC
>JGI24158J21664_10001058_pt1 | contig 29248 bp, 20 predicted proteins | sample Ectturendosymbi3_FD_21664 | JGI IMG/M metagenome (IMG submission 21664) | reverse complement strand
TTGGGGGAGCCACTGGAGGGGCCAGTTTTGCAACAAGGGGAGCTGTCAATGGTCTGTGTAGGACTTTCAGAAAGAGACGTAAAAAATTTAGGGGGGTCACTGGGGAGCCACGCAAAAATTTTTTGGGGGCAGTGCCCCCCCTGGCACCCCCCTAGCTCCGCCCTGGCGATAACGCTTTGTCACATCTCTTTATGTCTTATGAACTTTAATTGCGAAGTCATTCCAGTGGGGAACGTGACCATCGCTTGTCTGACAGCCTCGCAAAGCGGAAAGACTTCATGTAAATTGGCTCCAATCGGTGATTTACAGCGGTTTGCATCACAACACCCCGTACCTTTGCCCCTTTGGGTCCCACATATCCGTTCTTTCCTGGATGTCCTCTCGGCCCAGGTGGTCCTGGAAATCCAGGAGGTCCTGGCCTTCCGCGGGGACCTTTCTTGCCCTGCACATAAGGTAAATGAGTGAATATATTCGTGCTGTTTGTGGAAAGACGTACGAGCATTAGGCGTTAAGTTTCAATAAAATATTTGGTTACAGCACACATTTCTAGCGAACCAATCGCACATGTCTCACTGACGTACCCTTGGACCTCGTTTCCCTTTAATACCTCTTCGCCCAACGGGTCCAGGCAATCCCTGCGAAGACGACAACTAATTAAACAGGATCATCTACTCAAACAAATAAAAGCAGCGGTTGCTTTCGTTAATCTCACACACCTGAGCAGATCTACGAGCAGAGGAAACTGACAAATTAAGTTAATGGAGAAGTTAATAATCACATTGTAGTTTTTTTCCTAGTACTTTCTATGCCAGCCGGTGTCAGCACGAAACGTAACCAGTCAATCACGCCAACGAGGTCGCCACCGCAACTCAACATCCCCCCACGTTCCCAGAAACTACCCACAAACTTACGGGAGGACCGCGATCTCCTTTTTGTCCGATGTGGATGCACGTCACGTTTCCTGGCACCTCCACACAGTCCTGAGATGTAGCGGTTGATTCCGTGAATGCACGATTAACTTCTTCCAGTGAAGTTCGTCTGAATAAGGACACACTTTCGTCATTCTTTCGACCGCGTGTTGCCCAACCAAGCATTACTCGTGCACTCAACAGCACAACATTAAAGCTAACCTGCAGATATGGCATGCTACGCACAAAATGTAGAGGCAAAACTGCGCCTGACCAAATTCCTGAGTTATTGCTTGATTCAGAGTGTCTAAAACACGATTTTCATGCTTTGATATCTGACACTGTCAATATTTTCCTGGTAGTTTTGCTTGAAAATGATAAAACCAACAGCGTTCTATAGTATGAGTTTATTAAGCAAACAGCGGACAATGCTGGATATATGGCTGAAAGAGCCGCAACTGCTTTTGATGCGCCCGTACCTTGGCTTCGGCTAAGTGTTCATCCCTGCTATTTATCAGGGCTTCTGCTGCCCATTACAGACACGAGGTATGTTGAACGTTATATTGACCAATGTCAGATGCACTCGGATATCTGAAGAGCTGAGCGAGTAAATTCGTACTAAGGTTCGATACGTCTATATGCCTACGTAGCAAAGCTCATAGGGAAGGGTTGTAGCTGCGTCAGTAAATCCCCAGTTTGTAACAGGTAAAAATACCTGGCACAGGATCTCGGAGAGCTGAACTCCGGCACCTGACGAACTGTCTTTTTGGCCGCTAGATACAAGGAGTAACGCGCAGCAACATACTGTAGGTGAGGAAAACAACCAACAGCAACGAAATTACCCTTCCACGTTCTCCCGATCGGTTTCCGTGTCCTCAGCAGTGCGGTCGCCGGCCGTCGTGTCTGACGTACTTACGATATGTTTGCTCTCGGTTGTCGTTTCTTCGCCGCTCGAGACAATCGTGGTTACATCGATCGGTGTGTGCGTCACTTGTTCGGATGCAACGTCTGCGGCAAGCTGTTGCTGAAGCGACTGAGCAGTCCTCAGTAAACTTTCACCGCGGCTGGTAACAGCAACAAGCTGCATTCCCCCACTGTCATCATCGACTGTCGACAAGTTCTGTGACGTCACAGACAGTGGCGTCGACACTGTTGAAGGGGCTGGCGCCGTTGAAACGACTGGCACCGCTGTGGCCGCAGGCGATGGGTCTTGCAAGGACGAAGCAAACTTACGGAGTCCCCTCATAGCGATTCGGACGCTTTGTTCAGGGTTAGACATCCATGCCAAAGTTGAGGGTGAACTCGCACCTGACATGGAAGTCGTTTCTTTGATCTCGCGTTCCTCCCAAGAGCCGCCAACTTCGCGTTTGTGTTCGCGCGTCGTATGCGCACCAGTTCGCGACAAGACAGCAGATGGAACGGAGGATGCTTCCAGCGAGCGGCCACTTGCTTCCGCGCGAGGCGACGTATTCTCTAAATTTTCTAAAACCGCCGCTTGAACTGCAAGTGGCACGCGGGGAGACGTGAGTTTGCCAGTCGCGCTCGAAGCCGCCGCGTTATCTGCGTGAGCGAGCGGCGTTCCTGCACTGGAATCGCGGTTTGGCGCGGTTGGTTGACCGTACAGTTCGGTGGCCGTAGAAGAAGAGGAAGATGAGGCAGCAGTTTGGAATGAAACATCGGGAGACGAAAGTTCGGAACCGGACGTTGTTGCTTTTAAACGTTTCCTGCGCCAAACAAGTCGCACCGTATCTTCCACATTGCCATCGGCATTTCTGCGTTGCGGCGCTGCGTTTAACGTCGGCGAACTAGTAACAGTTTCTAGATGCGCAGAAGCAGGATTGTCGGCCGAATGAATGTAAACGGACGGCGCAGTGCTTGCGACCTCGTGTGGCGAATGTACCGTCGTTTTTTCGCTGCCAGTCCCAGAAAACGTGACGGACGTAGTTTCTGGCGACGTGTGGCCGTTGTCTGCATCTTTGCGCTTGTATCTCCCGCTTGAAGGAACTGTATCACTAACCTAGGAAAAAAATATTTTTGAAGAACTGGAGTAGTCTAGCCTGACTCATGTTTTTCAGTCATCACAGCGCGGTATCGCCAAAAGCGTCCGGCCCAATGTACACAGCGTGGCAAAGCCATCACACAAATTATACGACGCGGCTTGCATTAAAAGATAGATAAAAATTCTTGAAAAATCTCAATGGACGTGTGAGTGTCATTTTAACAAACATTGCTGAAGAAAAGGTATCGCAAATCTTCATACGGTATACACGCCGATAAGTTTACAACTGATAACGTTCAAACGCTTATCGGGACAAAACAAAATTTGTTTTCTTACCATTTTTTCAGCTTTGCACGCTTCTCGAAGATGGCGACAGAAGTCTTCTTTCGTTAAGTCACCCGCAAAGGCGTCCAGTTGGCAAATCACACCCTAAAATGGGAAGTATTCGATAAACAATTTAATCAATGTAACGTAATCGCGGCTTCATTAGCACTCGCCCAGAAAGCACAATGTTAAATTCCACAACACATCCCACTGAGTCAAATGCACACAGCACAGGAAAGTCTTCTACGCGCAATCTTTTGTGCCGAGGCGGGTGCAGCTCGCACCTTTGTTACTTTTTTTCAAAAGTGGTTTCCTAGACGCTCGCAGCTGACTGCCAAGGCACACGAATCTGGTGATCGTGACCTACGCACAGTTTGACGTCATACATTTCAAAGTTTTCACAAATTTAAACTCTGTAAGCTGCAACATCGTTTCGCAAGTTTTGATAACGCGTTCGTTTTCTAAAAACGTTTGGCGTACGCAAGAGTGAGGCTATCGAGCGTGCCAACGCCAGACAAGGAGCCACCATTGGGCGCTGGCCGAACGTGAAAAAATAAATTTTGACCACCCTGCAAATTTACTCAAACTGTTTTCTGACAGACGAGTTTTAATCACAGATGCCACCACAAGGTCCGCTTCAAACCGAGTTTTGGGTGCTGGATACAGGAACAGTTCTGGCACGTATGTCGTTGATAAATTGGTAGCCCGGTTTATCCCGATAACCAGAACGCCTGACATTTTGCCATTACTCGTAACTGCATACCAGCGACAGCCAAGCAAGCCGAAATCGGTTAAAATACGTTCATCGTTTTCCCCTGTGCGCAAAGAAAAATGGCTGTGATAACTCCAGATTTGCTGACCCGTGCGCCTTTCGAGTTTTCAGTTACGAACTCTGCAAACTTGGCGACGAAACACGCCGGCTAATGTTAGACCGATGTCATCAGCAGCAAACTATATCGACAAAACCGAAAATCTCTATTGTCGGCTGCTGCTCAATTTCTGTTTGACGTATGCGTTCTCTGGTTCAAAGCGAGAAACAAGCTTTCACCATGAACGCAACTTTACATGCCCCAAAATATCCATGATTTGTTCATAGGATTTAAGGTTTAACAGTGGTATTCCAAGACACTGGCACAAGCTACGAAAAGCACAAACTGTGTTTTTCGCCACAACCACGAAACATTCAGAAAGAAAACTGATAAATGCAGGTGGCCTCTTTTTTTCATAAAAATCTCTCCACGCCTCTTGTCGGCGAAAACCAAAATCCGCAGGAAGCCTTACCCAGTCCCACAAAGCCAGAGAGCGCAGTTTGCACAGTGTCAGCTTACCTGGAACGACCGCCCCCGCGCCCTAGGTTTTCCCAGTACGAAGAAGCTCTTGTTGGGTTTGAACAGGCGATGCAATCGCAGGCCGGGGAACTTGCGACGTGTAACCGGCGAATTGCATGTCGTCTGAACGGAAATCGATCCGTCACGCAGAACAATCGCCACTGTTACGAAATGGGCGGAATCGTCGAGACAGGTCGGCGAATATTGGATGCGGACCTTTCGATGGCGTTTGCGCAAAGAAAACTTCAAATGCGTTGAAGAAATCTGGAATAAAAGCAATACTAAAGGCGCACCTTCGCGACAGCAATACAAAGGCTAGAAGACTCGTACAGGCATGTCGCATCCACAAAACAGCTGGCCATTGTTCAGGTTAGCCGTGCATGATGGCAACAGTCAGTTCATATCAACTTGGTTTCAACAAATATATGACGAAAGCTGTGGAAAGCTAGAGGAGCGTAACCTTTAAATGTCGTTCGCAGTCAACAAGCAAAATATCTTAAACGAATCTCATGTAACTCTGATTATTCTGATAAGTCAGGTGTGTTCGCGAACATTCTGCGATATGGTGGAATTGACTGACAAGCATTTTGAAAGTACACTAAAGCAGGCTTACTTTAACGGTAAACAACATCCGTCTTCTTCGACCTCGAACGCCAAAGAAATGAACGGGTTTTTCGAGGAGACGATCTTCACTTCGGTAAGCAATGATGAAGGTCAGGGCCTGTTTTGTGTCAGATCTACCAGCAAGGGGGCGAGGCTTGTCGAACGCTCGCAAGTCGAGAACGTCGCTGATTGGCTGGGCACAAATACAAATCAAATAAGTAAATCAGAAGCAGCACCCGCAAAGGAAGTCCCAGTCCCCAATGGAACCATTCCATTACGTAAGAGGTCGTGGGCTGAAACAAAACGTATTGAATTCCAAAACCGCTCGGTCGCACATTTTCAAGACGCGGAAAACAGCTTCCTGTACTTTCTCGATCTGCATTCGTTTTTGCAAACAAGATAGTTGTTAAGTTGCCATCGAAGTCACATCGGTTTCTTGATCTTAACCTTAAGCGCTCTGGGCCAAGTTCTATACGGCTAGTCAGCAAAAATTGGCGTTGGCCCGTCCAAATCAGAACTAGAAAGTGGTTGAGTTCCTCCGCAAATAGTTATGAGAAAACCAAACGAATGATTTGAGTCACGCCGATGTCGGGTCTATCTCCATGGCGACTTTTTCTTGAGACCAGTTCATCGAAAGCTCGGCGATTAAAGTTTTAGAAAACCAGCGATTACTTTGAACGCTCATGTTTGATTCGTGAAATATTAAGTTTATCAAAAAAAAGTTTCCATTTCGTTACTCAACATTATCAGGAACACGGAGAAACCAACGTGAAAAGTTTGAACGCACATTTAATTCCTATTTGAACAACGCTTGCAAGGACGTAACAGCTGGGACAATTTTTGCAAAATACGCTGCACAATGGACGCATATCGACACGTCACGAAATCAACCCCGTTTGTTCTTGAGCGTACGCCACAAGCAGTGAAAATGTTAATGGAAACTGGTCTCGAACCGAAAAAACTGAAGAATATTCACCCTGCAGTTACATCTTAGGTCATGATAGAGCGCAGTTTCGTTCTCCATCCTGTTCGCACGAACTGAAATAAGAGTGCGCTGCGACGGAGGGTCGTCGCTCGGATAAATTCCATCAAACTCACCTTAACTATGTGACGAAAGCCGGGTAATATACGAAGAGCCTGGTTAGTGTACTGAAATGATGTCTGACCGGATGCTTGTTCAAGATTGTGAAGACGCGAAAGAAGATCAGTTCCTACGAAAAGCATTATCGTCACAATGAAAAAAAAACTCAAATATCACGCTGCAAAAAGTGATTCAATTCTTCCACCACACGTTAAATCAAGCGCACGCATTGTGACACGGGCTACAACACCGTTATATACCATTCGTAAGGATTAGAAACTTGGCGAGATGCGAGATGCCCTGAAAAACTAGTGTGTTGACGTTGACAACCCACCATCATTTGGAATGTTTGTATTCACCCCAACTAGTACGTGAAGTGAGACAAAAGTAGGTTTGACACCAAAATTGGTTGTGTGTGCGCCAAACGCCCTAACAAAGCATACCAAAGCTGCCATTTAAATCCTACGTTTGTAGTTATACAGCAGACCCCTGTTTCGAACTTGTTTCTAGTACCAAAAACCACAATCATCTGTCTGGAAAAGGGAGCTCGGAAAACATATCGTAAAGAATCGGACTAGCTACAAAACCAACTGGTTATTCATATACGCAGTACGACACAACATTAGTGATATCTGACAGAGCAATAGAGACAATCCATCACTACTTAACACGAAATAAACCCAGTCAGCCAGAGCGACAGGACGAAGAGTGCAAAATACTCGTGAGCATTGGCGTAACTACAGGTTTGAGCTAGGGGGCAAAGCTTAGCTGAAGAGGGTCCACTAGCCAACACTAAGAAAAAAGTTAAGAAATGTTAGCGAATCTCTGGTTGTCGTGGATGTCTATACCAGCTAAAAAAAAGAAAACACTCCGAAAAATGCAAAAAAAACAGCCTAAAGAATACTAAATACTAAAATGTCAACTAAAGGGGACCCAGTTTTTACATTTAGCTTGTCAGGGGGGAGGTTCGACCCCTTGCCCCCCTTCCATTACGCCACTGCTCGTGAGGCTATGACCACGATTGATGCAACTGACAATATTTTCAAGTGCTGAATCATAAAACACAATTCGTTGCGTATAAGGTAACGTTTACACAGAATGTAAGGAATAGGTCAATCACAGTATTCTTGCACTAACACAGCAGCCTCATTTAACGGCACCGTGACCTCTATGTCGCAAACGACGTTTGAAAGGTTTACAGCACAACAACACTGTCGAAGTTCGTTACTTACACTTTTCATCAAGCACCGTATGTCAGTGCGCCCCATCTTTATTACCTGATGTTTACACTTTTCTAGCTCAGGAGACAGCAGTATGTCACTTCATCAATGCATCAGGGCCTTTCCATTGCTCCAGTGAAATAATCTTACGTTTCAGCAACTGTGTACAGCACTGCAGATACGAAACATTTTGCCACCAGCATCTACCGCGATCAGTTGCGCGACGAGGCTCAGCTCACCCATTCTAACGTTTGTTCTCCAGAGGCGGGGTTTCGATAGCGGTTCTAAAAGAACTCGCCGCTCTGTCGACCGATAACAGCAATCATCCTCGTCACTATCCAGCCACTTCAGTTATATATGCCCGCATCTAACTGCGTCACATTCGCATGAGCGTTCGAAGTCTTAACACTAAACAGCTACGGTTGCCAGCGTGTGCCCTGTTTTACGTCAATCACTCCACACAATAGCGCTAACGTCGAAACATAGCGAGCTCAACCCACTGGCTGCCACACCCCGACACTGATCAGGTACGACGAAATGGTAAGCTGTGCCGTTTCTTAAGTCTCGCTGCGACGAAATCCTGACTGCAATTCTAAACCAAGGCAGACCCTTTTGCTTGCATTGCGTTGTAGTGCTGACAATGCGCGATAACAATGTGGCCATGACCAAAGAAGACCGACATTTCTCTGCATGTTCCAGCAAATATCAACAATGGTATGTTTGCACTTGTCCCGTACGATGTACCGCCATCCGCCACCCCTTAACAAGATGGTACGCGCAGTGCCGGGCCAAGTTCCGGAAAAATACCAAAGATTTTCTGCTGGGCGCATTTCAATTTCTTTGAGTGCATTATATTCATTAGATGATTGTTTAATAATCGCAAAATAAAAACATGCTCAGCTGGACATGGAGAATTCACGTTTGTCCAGTACATTCACATTATTTTATATCGAAAACTCCGAAGAAAGCTTTTGAAAGGTACGCATTAATTCTGTCACCCTAAATAACTCGCTCTCGTTTGAATTAAGTTTTTGAAATTCATCGCTCACGTCAAGATGTTCACAGCACGGTATGAGGACGCCGAAGGACAGTTTGGGTTTTGCAGTTCTGGGGCTTTTCGTCAATCACAGCAACAAACAAACTGACGTCGAAATCATCTTGTCCAAGGGCAAGCTCCTAACAATGGGAATGCTAAGCAGCCTGAGAGATTTGAGAGTTATACGTAGTCTAAAGCGCAGTGACACTGCCATTGCTCACTTACGGCCCGGCTCTGCCAAAGCGTGACATGTTACTGATTTTACACGTTCACTTCGTTTTTTTACGATTTTGTTTTTCTTCGACGTGTTTCAACGAAATGCATTTATTCCCAAGAAAGAGCTTTAACGAAACCTTTAAATTCAAAGACACACAACATCAGAATTTTTTACTGCTACACCTGACGGACATTTGCCCAACAACAGCGACTATCTGCAGTAAAACTTCATAGTTTATCACGATCATCAATCCTCTAACTTTACCATTTCAACTGAATCACAACTCCACTTCGAATTACAATTCGGTCATTCGCTTTAAACCATTGGGAAAAAAATTAGCTGTCGAAGGGTGTTACACTGTACAACCTGGTCTACAGTTTTTTTGTTGTTTTTTTTTTTCGGTGTCCCAGCATTGTGAAAAATTGTTTGCCTTTTGTGCTTGAAAGCGTAAGAAAACTCATTATGGGTGTCGACAATTTATTTCGAGTTTGTGCGAGCTGGGTGCCACATGAAGTGAGAACAGGAATCTCCAAACTATTTAGATCCTCACATTGGAACTGTTCAGTTCTTGTTGGTCCGCATCAAAACGCAAATTGAAACTACTACTAACCTGTGTACGGGATGGTGCAGTTGGGCCTGCTCACCCAGTGTGCAGGCTTGAATCTTCCATGCAAGTGGCAGGCAGCATAAAGCCCATTTGTATAAACACTAGTTCATGATCTCCCTTCATGAAACTGCCCGAAGACAACATACATTTGGAATTCCTTCGGTACAACACCAAGGAGCTTGGAACTATGTTTGTCCACGACGAAGTTTATAATGAGTGAGGTTAAGTGGTTCTTTAGAGAGGGTAAAAGTTATTCCGCTGAGTCAGGCTGAGCGGGGTACGAAAACGTCGCGACAGTAAAACGAATTTGCACGCTTCGTTCAGCCCGGCTTAACCGCATTGACCCTAAATATGTAAGACCACAATACAGAAACTTACTTCGTAGTGGCGAAAGACCGGGCACACTGGCGGTAAAACAAACAATTTTCTGTCGTTTCACAGTATTTCTCATAGAAAACTACGCGAATGCTGGAGTGAAGCTTATCTCAGAAAGCCGAGTTTTTATTCAGATACACTTATTATATGGTTTTATATCATATGTTACTGAACTCTAAATTGATTCTACAGCTAGTGCGTTGCCGTACGTCTGACAGCAGAGATTTACGTCGTTGTAGAGTGTTATTGCGTAAGCTTGCACACCTGCAATAGCTCCACTCTGTCTATAGAGGGGATATAATTTCACACAATCCGAAACTACTATACAGTAAATATACTGTGTTGGCATCAATGTATTTCAGTACATTAGAATAAAAAACATGACAATATATAGAACAAAAACATGTGCCAGAAAGTTATAATCCAATTATTTTGATTTCATATACAAATGTCAGCCTTCAACTGCCAACTACCCTGTCATTAAATCGATACCTTTTTGACCCTCTAGCGTCGGCTCACCCTTTTTGACCTTGAGTGTTTGTCGACCCCATGAATAGCTCTATCGAACCCCAAGTGTTTATATTGGTCACTTCGAAAATCTTACATATACAATATATGCAAGATAATTTAACATTTCAGCCGTAAAATGAAAATTCCAGGCGGTCATTCTGCGCGAACCTCAATCAAAAAATACGTCTGTTGGAAAGCAATTCGCCTGTTGGGTGGAAAGCGATGTATTTTTGCAAAAATTGAGCTGACAAAAGTTTACAGTGAATCCGGTTTTGTTGAACCTAGTCGTTGCCGACTCTTACACGCAACTGTTTTTTTTTTAAGAAACGTGATTCCGGCAGCACGACGGTGATTTGATCTTGAAAACGAAATCTACCGAAACAAGGCATGTGACCTATGCCGTTTTGCTCCTGAGAAATGACTATTCGGATTTTTTTTGTTTTCACGTGGACATGATGAGACATTCTCTGCTCGGTACTACAATCAGTGGTGTAGGAGTTGGGGGTGTACACGCACCCCAAAAATTTTGATTTGTCGAAAATCCGGACAAAATTCCGGAATATCCAGAAACAGATGTTTCGATACCTTTGTTCTCATTGTGTGATGAATGAGACTGACTGACGAAATAAACACATGAAGAACTTTTTTTGGAGGTCAGACACCAATAACAAGTTTTTTGTGTGACCTCGAACAAAAAAGGTCTTCATCATTTTTGAGATACAAATTTGTCGAGCAAGTTTGAGGGAAATTCGAGCAAAAATCCTTCTCACCCCCAAAAATGCCCCTACACCTATGACTATAATTAAATCCGTCTTGCAAGGCGGATGACATATTTTACTATGAAAGACAGTATATTTTTCTGCTTCACTGATCGACATCAACGTACAAACGATAAATCCAAAGTATAGTACATGTACTTTTCACATTCATTGTCTTGCGAGGCAGTTCCGAAATCACTGTTTCGAGCCTTCGTCGGCAAAGCCCTGGCCTGTTCAACCGAAAATCACAACGTTCCAAGACAATGATTTCTTACAAAAGCACTGCTACAACAGACTTCGCACAGTGCAGTCGGATGACTTCTTGGTGAGTTGTTTGGAGTCGCTGGCACCAACGTGGTCGCGTAGTTCATGGTGAAATGGACGAGCACTTTGACCGCCACCGCGCAATCGAATCAGGGCTCACGTGCCGTGAGTCTACCCCGAGTCGTCTGACCACAAAGCCTTTTGTCAAGAGGATGTTACCTGACTATCCGCGTTTAGCAGAAAGGTGATATCGCCGAGCGAGATTAGCACTTTGTCAGGAAGCGTCGCCGCGGAAAACAGCGTTTAAAACAAGCTGCGCACCCAAGCCAGCACGTCCGACACGCGTATATGTAGAAAACGTTGCGAGAGACAATGAGGGTCACCCGGCGCAAGGGCCAGCGACGTTTTCAGCTCAGCTGCATCCAATTATGAAGACGTCGTAGGGCGTTACAAGTTCATATTTTATTTTCCAAACCATAGGTTTATACTTCTTGATCCCGGCATTAAATTAGGCATCTAACATCTGCCTTAAAATTACAGGTTGGACTTAATCTCGATTTACCGCCTGTGATTGCAACCTTATTACATTCGGGACCTGCCTAACTCAGCCTGGCGTTAAATGCTGTGGCCTAGCAAGAATCGAAAAAGGAAATGAATCAAACGTCTGGTTTGGCAAGATTTTCCATTCAATTCTTTTGGATGGGCACCAATAAATCTCCCCGAGGTTTCGGTTTATTATACAGGGTGTCCCAGAAGTCCCGCACCATATAATAATTAGTTTTTGATGTTTCATTAGATATGGGTGAAAAACTAACAATACAAGAAAGAGTTATATTGGTTTTTATGTTTTATATGTATTTTCATAAAAATCTGCATGGTGCGCGACTTCTGGGACACCCTGTATATTCAATCTCTAACGCGAATAAACGCCCTCACCACAGCCCTTTGAACAGCTAATCTGATTAAGAGAGATACAGTCGATCTCAATATTTTTGGAAGACACACGCAAAATGAACCATATGCGCAGCAGTTTGATCCATGCAGGTAGTAAATCAAATTCAGAGCCACGTCTGGCGTCACTGGAAATGAGTATGGTTGGGCTATTTTTTAAACTCCATTCCTCGTTCAGTTTGACTATGGGCACCCCATGCCCCCCAATCCTTTATGACTTCAACAACAGCAAAGCAACAGTAACGTTGAAAACAAAGATACTGAGATATACCTAACGAAAATCGGCAAGTAAACACTCAACATGATAAACGAAGGAGCCGAATGTAACGGTTTTACTTCAAAACTTTTAACGTGAGTCCAACAATCTTTATTGGGACTAGCAATGTGTTGTTCACTGATACATTTACATTTTTTCTTCATTATTAGCTTCTTCTGAGACAGGCTTTTCTACTAAAGAGTTTTTACCGGGGTTTCAGCATCCACACGAATAGCGTATAGTTCATATAAGTTTGGGGGACAAGCGACAGACACAATAAATCAAGCTAACGTGTACAGCCCAGTCATAATAGCTTCACTCTTATTATGCAAAGCATAGTTTAAACTTAGGTCTAAGACTGACGAGAATTGCGAAGGTGGAGAAAAACTGTATGTAATCTAAGAGTGCCATCTAGTGTTTTCAATTAAAATCAGTGCAACACTATTCAAGACGCCTATGTCAGATAACAGGGCATAGCCTGTTTTTCATTCTGTTCCAATATGCATGTCAATGTATTGAATACAAACACGAAAACGAATCGCTGGAAAAATGCCGAGATTTAAATTAAATCTGACGGTCGTATAGGGGAGCTTTAGCCAAGGGATGGAGATTTCGGGTCAAAGGTAAGCAACAGTAAACATACAGAACAGAAAGAAGATTTGAGTTCAATAATCACGCAGTTTTTGTGTGACATTGAGGTTTTTATTTTCATTAGGTTGGTGAAAGTGGCATTTCCAAGCAGTTTTTGTTCCGAAGCTATTACTACGCACAACCTCCAGTCTGTCTTTTTCTTGCAATGCTGATTTCATTAGAAAGACAAACCCCAGTAAAACACACATGTGGTTAAACACTCAGTCTTTTCGTCACTCTACTTGAACACTGGATCGTGTACTTCAAGAAAAATGATGAGGTCCTGTGCAGCAGTGCAGGTGCCTAACACAAATCCTTACCATTTCTTCAAGCATTCCACTTCTAAAATCGCTCGAAAGGCATGAACTGTGTAAAATTTTCACCTCAGCCAACAGCTTTTTCCTTTCCGTTTGTTTTTCTCATCGACACGAGATGTGCCAAGCACCAAATCAAGAGTTCTATTGCGACAGCTCAACACCGACCCGACAGGAAAAAATACATTTCCCAGTCGCCACGACCACACAAATGACTGGGAATGTCTTGCTGGCGAGTATACTGCATTTTTTTCAAGTGAGCAACAGCGAGGTAGAAACAATGTGGATAAGCAATGCGCCTTTCGCGAGTGACACGCTATCCAGCAATGCTTTAGTTCGATGCGTCTGACGTGGATTTTTTATGAGCAACACGGCCAGATGCGGTCAAGGTCACGCTTCAGTTGCAACGCGCTAATTCTAAAGTAGACCGGCATTCGGAAACCGCTAAGGTCGATTCGATGTTGGACCCATCACATGACACAAGCCTGGTCGCTACTGTTCACGACCAGAAGCTTGTTTTACGCTTGATGGTGTCTGAATGGACACTGCCGTGAGCTCATGATGCACTCGAAAAATCCCTGCAGCGGAAAAGTACAAACTAAATTATGTTGACTCTTATGATAAAACGAATGCGTGGAGAGCACTGGGGGAGAACATTAACAAGTATCCCAATCCGGCATCGAATCTTTACCGACGCTTATGACAAAGGAGGAAGGTGGTTACGTATGTTTAGGGTCTGCATGAAGGCGGAGCCTAAATTCTTTAACCGTGGAAGGACTTCGTTCCTATAAACACTGAACACAATGCAGCATAGTGGGAAAATTGTCAAAATTGGGCAAAATATGTTTTCAAAACCAAACCGATGAGCAACGCAGGAAATCTCGCGCGTCTGCTTCCTCCCGTCTTATCACGACCGGCGTTTTTAAGCTTCTTTCGCACGTCTACCCTAAGCATATTTCAAGAGTAGAACGTAACCCCAATAGGTTGTTTTTGCTTCTATAAATGCATTTAATGAGTCCAACAGGGAAGGCTTTGGAATAGTGCATTTAACGAAACAAAAAGGCTTTGTTAGAAGGAAATAATAACGATGTCTGAAAGTGATGGGGTTGAGTTGAAATAATTGTAATAAAAGCAAATTCCACGTTAAATTTTTCTTCTATTATTAACTTACAGCTAGTACAGCACATGAATAATGGAGGGCAGACGCGCCGCTGAAGTAAAATCGGTAGCCTGGGTCCTGAGGAGTGAAAGAGGCGAGAAGCTAATGTTTCAAGTCACAATCCAGTGCAGCACTTCCGATTTCAAACGATTGGAAAAAGCACTCGCGTAGTATGATTCATGATTCTGTAATTTAACTCTCTTGGTAGGTGAAATTTAGCCCCGGGATGCAAATTTATTCTCTAACCCCCTGGTTTACAGACTATAAAAAGAGTAGTATTGCACCTCTGCTAACACGCCTTTGACCACGTAAGGTTTCAAGGGATGCAAAAGCATTTCTTTGTGTTTTATCTTTGTTTCTGATGATCTAGCGATCCAAAAAAACTCACCTTGTAGCGACTCGGATTGAACGGAAGATAAAAACAAACAGATGAGCGTCACGACCAGAAACGAAGATCTGAAAAATCGAAAAACACATATATTTTTTTATATAAACAAACAACGTGAACGAAAAAAACATATTTCCCTTCTTGCTATCATCACTAAAACAGTGTTGGTTCAAACACCACGAACAGGTAAAGCACCACGCAAGTCAATACAGCCAAGGGGCTATTCGCGGTTACGCATCATAATTGTCTTAAGGATTACTTTTTAAAGAGCAAAAGCTGTGAGCCAGTTCGCATACTTCCGCCTAACCAGTCACGCAACAACATCTTTCATTGCACCAGTACCGTTTATTGAGACCGTTATTCATACGAGTAGGTGGGACCCCCAATTCAGTCTATTCCCGTGAGGGGACCACCAGCCCAACGAAGTCCCATTTTAAATATACGCCCCTAGAATTCCCTATTTGAAGCACAGCTCACGAAGCCTAAACGCGCGCCACAAAAGGATGTTGCAACTCCTGCAGCAAACTATTTCTTTCGCCCTCGGTTTTTTGTACCTTCGCTAAACAAAAGTTTTGCCGCTTTTATTTAGCGACAAAACAGGGCTGCGCCGCAAAGCAACAGCCTGGCGTGATTCAACAGCATCGTACCGATAAAACGTATGCCAGGGCACAACACCAAGACCAGGCAAGCGGAGAGAGATGTCTACCTTCCCATGCGCGTTTTTGAAATGTTACTTTTATTTTCACGCATCTTACGTCAAACTTTACGAAGCGCTTGTGTTATGTGCAAACAGCAGCTTTTTCTATGTTGCTGAAAGCGCAATGCGTTGTTGCTGAAACACGAGGAGGCGCCAGAGCGCATGTTTACAGTGTATGAATAGGTGAATCACCAAACGTAAACATCTCGTGACGTAAGTCTCACGTGAACGCTTCGTCCAGCCGCCGCTACTGGTCCCCGCAACTACGTAGTATAAATCACGGTCTACTGGTTCTGCAGCAAGAAGGAAGTGCAAGACTAATAATAAAGTTATTAAGGCAACCCAATAAAAACCGATTTTGATGCAACAATAGCTCGTCGTAATTAAACACAATAATCAAACCAATGAATTGTTAATGCTTATGCACAAAAACCTATAATCAGATTTGCCAGATCATGCTTATTTCTAAGCTTTGTGCTTATTTTAAGGAGCAATGTCTCAGATAATATCTGTGCTTTTATTTCTAAAAGTGCTTATTTTATGGCTATGTGCTTTATTTTTATGTTGTTAGAGTTATGCCTCACTGCATTTTAATTTTCAAAATTTTCTTTTGCAAATTGAACTAACCAATTGAAATTGGAAACGACTGCCTGTGAAATGTACCAATTCCTTCCTCAAACCGAATGCTTTGATTTCTGCTTTGAAGTCTGTTGTTGTGGCTTATTTTAATAAGATCTGAAGATACCTGCTCAGTAGGCGATCTATGTAGCCTGCTCTGGTAACATTCAGCGTCTGATTTTCGGCTGTGAAAGATGTTCTTTCGATGGATCCTGTTGCATAGACTAAGTTGTTTCCGTGGATTCATTGTGACATCACAAAACTTAAATCACGTGCGATCTGTTGCGTACGCTAACGGCCATTAGCGCTGTAAGTCATATTTGATTGCTTAAACATGTTTTTTTCGAAACGTGCTTATTCCATCCAGAAAGATGGTTACCCTGTCTACAATACTATAACCTGGTTTCATTACATTCAGTACTGTCACGACTGTTGGCGACGCTTGCTCGGCCCAAACACTGTTGAAGAACCTGTGAGGCTATTCAACCTCTGGTGGAGAACTGGCATCAAGATAACATTCCGCTGCACCGGATTTAATCCGGTGTAATATTACAACAACCACCCGCTTCCGGCACCGGTCGCAACTGAAAACAATGATAAACACAGACAAACAGGCTTAGTCCAAAACTTTCATTTTTCGGCGCCATAATATCAAGATTACTTTCACTTGCAGTGTGCGGTGCGAATTTCAAATGACCACACGGACTCTTACTGTATCAAAAATATGACGAGTGGGGATGATAACTGTAGCGGCCGTTTTAAATAAAACAAACTCTTTTTAGGGAAGTAAAATATTTTGTTATCTGAACTTCTTTTTACGGAAAACGCACAATGCGCTGCCCTAGGCACGTTCCTGTGCCTCTTAACTGCAAATTTTATGTGATATGAAGGAGAAACATTTTTTCATGATATCTTTACTAATTCAAATTTTTGCCTACAACTTAACTTTGAATGGCTGAGCGAAGGTGTTTCGTGCAAGCGAAACGCGTAACCAGCGTTTGTTGCCCTGCTACTCTCTATCTACCCCTGGGGATGGTTGAAAGTTACTCACACGTAATAAATATGTGTGCGTATCAATGGCTGTGCGGCTAAACGCAGAGATTAGCTGACAATGGATCGTCACTCGGTTACAAAGAATAAGTATACAAGTCAGCTGACGACGTAAAAACGCGTAATAATTAATTGGCGCAGGTCGTTGAGGCCCACGCACAAACCTGTGTTTCATTTATTTGCACTTCCCCTCAACCACGAACAACGCTTTCCGACAGAAAGCTGCAAATCAATGCAAATTTAGTCACCGGAAGTAATGCAAAAGAATTGTTATAAACACACGTTTCTGGTTTATGACCCCTAATTTCTAGACGTTGTCTGCTACGTATTTTAATGCAGAAGATTTTCGGTACTGCAGCTGGCATCCAATTAGAAAGCGTTCTTGTTTCTTTCTACATAAATAGCAAGCAAGTCGTCTGTCCTTTTTCCCGGTTACTCAAGCAAAACCATTTATGTATCACAATGGTTCTTCTTCCCGTGACCTGCCACGTAGCTTGTTGACACGGAATATTGCATCACACTTAATGAACTGTCTAGTTAAGACGTGTTACCTGGCTTGCCTCTTTCGGGCCAAGTTTGGGCAATCGGGACTTATTTCGCATTGCGTGGACTTTAAACCCCTGTTCAAGGTTTCACTACAGACATAACTGGTGTATCCTGTAGTGTTGCTATGATTGCTTTCCAGAATAAATGTACACGTATCGTTTTCATCAAATCCTTGGAGAAACTGCAACGGGGATGCAACGAATTGTTTTTCAGTGATATGACGTTGTTCGGTAATGGGCAAATTTCTAAGCTACCAATCAATTGCTGAAGAATATACCTCCATTACAGTATTACCTAAAGTCAATGTTCATGTATTTGTCGCACCAGCCAAAAAATCTTGTATGCCTAAACTCGCCCCAACATCTGGACCCAAAACTGCTATCGCCTCTCACCAAAGCACTCGCCCCATGTGAATTCGTGTGAACCCACCACTGCTCTCGTTTCCATTTGTTGTCATTCACTCATAATTACGAAAAACGTATTGGAAAAAATCTCCCGTTGACCTGAGAGAAAAGCTACAGTGAAAACTAAATGTCTGTCCGAACTTAGGTAATCGAACAATCGCTTCTACTCCCGCAACAGATTTGAACTCAACGTTCGAAAGTTATTAAATTTCTCTTGGATTAGATCTAGGTTTTGATAAAATTTGTTGAAGTGGATTATTGTGCGAGCATTGTTATGGGTCACAGCAAGGAGTGTTTAAGCGTTTAGGTATCATCGGCTTGGCATATTCTTCGGTTTGTTTAAAAATGACTTCGTTCAAACTCACACAGCCTCGACAAAAACTTTAACCTGTAAGCCATCAAGAGATATAGTAAAAGCCCTTTCCACCACCACACTAAAAGTTTTCTTTCGAAGGGTATCTAGTAAAGCCCGAAACATAGGCAACAAAATACTTTTATTTTACCAAAGAAATGAAGTCGCCCGCACAGCGTGAAGACATAACTGATAGCTGGCATGGAACAAGGTAATTATCCGACTCAGCCAAAATCGAAGAAACATTTTGACATTAATACTGAAATATGACAAGGTGCCGTAAGATACTAGTTTTATCCATGCCCAGCCGCATGAAAATTCAACACGGTAACTAACGAAGGAAAAACTGGACAAAACAGGAAATCTATCGAAGAACTGTCAATAAACTTTAAAAAATGCTTTTATAGACATACTTGTGTAACAAAGTGACCTTACCGTGTTTTTAAAAAGTATGCATGTACTTGAAACAGCAGCTGAATGAAAAATTTGTACCAAACGCAAAACAATGAAATTTGGAATAAAAAAATTACATAAGAATCAAACAGTTTCTGGTCCGATTGTCCCCGGTTGAATTCGCCCACCGCGCAAGAATTCCTAAAATTCCATGGCCTTGCAGCCGATGGCAGAGGTGAAATATTGGAATGGAAAAATGCACAACCTGCAGAAAAAATCGTCAAAGCGGCAAAACGACCACCCTACTGTGGGGTTGAAATCGACAGTATATTGCACCCTTTGTGACGCGCACCTCCACACACTTAACTGTTGAACCTACATTAATGTTCAGCGTGGTTCACATGGCGGTTCTGAAAAGCAGTTGTTCTATAGAATGGCCAGGGGGGAGCAACGGGGCCATGCTCACCCATCACTTTTAGCATATCTTGTCGTTTTGTACTTCGAAAGCAGGTGTCCCAAACCAAATACTGTTGCTTGCTTAAAGTCAAAATATTTGGCCCCTCCAAAATATTTGCGCCGGCTACGTCACTGAGTCGATTATGTCACTTGTCTTTGCACCCACGCCTAGATTAACCAGAAAACCAGCGAAAATTAACAGCGGTTATCTGAGCACAGGCGATACCAGGACAAACCGAACTCTTGTTCTGGAGTAGCAATGCGCAAACCGGAACAAGTGATTTGAAAGCGGATCGGTTTCGCGGTCAATCCGATGATATGTGGAGTTTTCTTCAACCTATGCTGGCCAAAGCTGCATTGGGCTCCGAGGCTGTGGCAGTTGCAAAGCTTAAGGAAAAAGCGAATGAGTATCCTCGTTATGCGCGAGACGATATCCATTCGCTTAGCAAGCTTAAAAGTATTCGTATGCTTTCCGCTTTCTTTCGTTGATTGCGATTTGGTGCAATGACGTGCATCCGGTCAAGGTTTTACGTAAACTATTGACCAGGACTGATGAAAAATCAAAATCTTGTTTCGTAAAAAGCAGAGTAAACGAAATAAGAAAACGAACAAAAATTTCACCAAAGTTTGAAAAATAGTTCCCACTATACAAGAAATGTAAACAACCAACAAAACTAACTGAAGAACCTATAAATTTTTAGCAATGTCGCGTTTACCAAGATCCGTCGTTTGTTCGATCACATTCGGTTATAATCCGCTAATGCTTCTACACTTTTTAAACAGTCGTTTTCCACTACCATGGACAGATTTGAGGCATATCTTTCTTATATAACGTTTCAAGCAAAAGGCACACGCCCGAACGTTTATGCTACGCCACTGGTCCTCTTTACAAACAGTTCTATTTGTCTTCACTCCATGTGTGGCGTTTAGTCTTTCGAAAGCGCTGGCATTGGGTAAGCCATTATGCGCCCTTTGATACTATCAGAAAATGAGTGGAATGTAATTCAAGATTTACGTGTCAAACACAATACGGTATGTATGGCCACATTAACGCGAGGAACATTTTTATGACAAAACAAGGTCGCACGGCGATTGTCGCCCCACCGAATATTTAGAAATTGTGATGAACAACATAACTTGCGTAGTTTAATCAAAACTTCTGCCATGGGATTAATTTTCAGAACTATTTGAAAACTCGCCAAGCGACCGCTCGGCGCTGTGATTTGCTCCCAACCACTCGCGCGCTGATAAATCAAGAGGTCTTCCCTGTAAGCATCGCGAAGGTGTCTCACCAAACAGCTACGCTGAACATTCACGCAATTTCTCCGACAACCCAATTCACCCGCAAAGAAAGTAACAAACGAATTTCTGACCAGAAAACGCCCCAGTTTACTGTAACCCCCGTGTCTTTACAGCATCTAACAACCCATTCAACTGCATACATCCCCCTTGGTGTGGCTTTGCCGCAGCATTCATCCCGCACGACCACGTCGATCGCTAAGAGGCGAATTCAATCCCACAACTGTCAAGTGGCTTTCAATCACAAGGCGGGCAGAGCTTGTCGAAACAGACACAGAAGTTCAGGCATCGGGTCTTCTGCTACTTGATCGGTAGCAAGCAATTGACCTGCAGCAAACAGAGTCGAGTGGCGAACTTCTACCGCTCATGCGACCAATAAATGCCACCCAGCTGCCAGCTGATCTTGATCAAAAACGCCCGGCGAGCGTGGCACACACCGCGGTATGCCGGCGACACGACTTGGTCTGCGCGCGCGCGAACGTACGTGACTAAGGGCTGTCTAAATGCAGAGTGGCATCAAACAAGGCATCGGCCGCAATTTGCCTCGAGCTTGTCGCGGGCGACCACCGCTTCGCTGTCAAGCCAGCCCTGATGCTCCGCCACAAGCGCATTGTTAGCCCGTTGGAGCGCGCAAATGGATCAAATACGACTGATCTACCTAAACTGTGAACCAAGCTGAACGAGTGCGTTCAGTACGCGTGTAATCGCAACGCTTCGCAACAGCGATTTGACGTTATCTTCCGTACCTACTGTAATACCGGCGAACGCTGAACCAAGAGCTTGTTAATGCATTTTCAAAAATTCGCTACCGTCAAGCATTACTTCAGCACAACCGGTAACCTTTTCAAAATAAATTATACCTGCAGCTTGGCATAATTACCGCGTCTATAGCCGTCGATGCCCACAGAACCAGAGCAAATCCGATTTTGCTTTACCGCCCAGCCCGCGGCAAACGTCCGAACATGGCCTACTTCATAAACTACTGTAAGCTCAAGTCAATTGCCGCAACACGTATAAACAGTGACTTCTCCAACAAAACAGGGTCAAGCACAGAAAACGGGCTATTTTGAAAATGACAGTCCTCTGTGATAAAAAGCTCATTTCCGATACAAATGCGCAACTGCGTAGCACTTTTAAGTCGTTCATGTCAAACTGGCAAAGCGCGTGTCGTTTTGAAAGGGCGTAACAAGTCTGCAAAGACCAGCAATTTCCGCGTCGGCGCCGAGCGTAACTATTGTAACCTTTCGGTGACTGCTCCAAAGTTTAGTCTTGCTTTTGATCACAGCATCACGATTGCAGCAAAGCGACAGGATCGGTTTCGCTGTGTCCCAGAACCATTGCGCCCAGCTAGACTTGCAACTGCAGGGCCATGCAGCCAGCAAAAATCCAGGTAAGTTTGGCGCGCATTTCGATTTCGATTGGACGTCACGCCACTGTCCTTCAACAGAGGCACGAAAACTAAAATCTCGTTCAAATAATGCTTGTTAGCACCGCCTCACGTTTGAGAACGTTCCTACCTGCCAGAAGCAGAAAGGGGGATTGTGATGCACGAAGGAAGATAATAAAAATTGCTCAAAACGAATGGGGTCTTCAGGTGTCCAGAATAAATAAATTGTTTTCGTTGATTTCCGCAAGATGCTTAAAAAACGGTTCCGACGCCTGCGTACACTAATGTAGTTAAAGTTATTAAATTTCCCTTGGATTCCAGCACACCGTTGATTTCATCTTATGCGCCAATTAGGTTGTGATTGGCACGAAGTTGGTTTACGCCGTGTGTAATCGGCAACACTATTGCACTGCGGAGCGCGTCCTGAGAGATTGTTCCCACGCTGCCAGGCTAAATAAGCAGCACAACTGGTCACACAGACTTGCATTGTTCAAGGTTGCGCACCATCAAGTGCCGAAGACATGAGCGCCAGTCGCCAAATAAACCGGTAACCCAAGCCCTCTGCTACCCACACAACGAGCGACAGATCATGCACAAAAGTTGCAAGGTCACAGTCGCAGCGTTCGAGTGCGGCGGGCCGCTCTGAACCTCGGAACCGACAGGAGGAAGCTTACGTCCTCACGTGTTCCCGGTTAGCAACAAAGACGTCTTTGTATTCTATGTCCAGCTGGCGGTAAACACGCACAGGATACAGAATCTTGTGGTTTGCGGACAGGCTGTCATTTCCAAGGGGTCGCTGGCTATATCCTAACAACTCTCACGGTTATGGCTTGGAATAATAGGCCTTATGATAACTTAGCAGGAGGCCGGTACGTCCGTTGGGTAAGCAATTATTATACACGTGCCCTATGGATAAATCAACAAACCCCACACGAGAACAATGGTTCGCATAACCCTAAATTCCCGGGCATTTGGTTTGCCACCAGTGCAGCATTCATTGCGAAAGAAACCGCGTGGCCCACAGCGCAGAGCAGCGAAGACAGTCGCCCGTACACAACTCGTGACACTCCAAAGAAAGTACAAAGCGAGTTGCTGATTTCGCCATTTCCTAGCTTCTTGGTCTATCAGGAAATGAACACTGAACATCAGCATAGTGTTGCCAACCAATTGGTTTTACCGTGAATTTGAGCTTTTTTCTGAAATTGCGATTTTTTAAGAATTCCGGGTTGTTTGTTTTGGGTTTGTTTTCTGCGGGTTTCTGGTTTGTAAAATTTACGGAATGTTTGCTGTATCACTTTGCTGTTAAACGCATTGTTGGCTTCATTTGTATCAATTTGCTTGTTTTGGCCTTGTTTTTTCGAATTTACTTGCTTGTTTTTGTTTATGATTTACTAGTTTTTTTGTTTTGTTCAATTTTCCTACAAAACGCATCTTGGGCTTGGTTTTTCTGACTTGCTTGCTTGTTTTTTTTGTAAAATAACCTGGTATCACTAACCGCATTCTAAACCTTTGTCATGAGATCATTTCCTTTCTTGGACGAGTCTGTGGTTAAATTCAGCACCCCAGCCATGACCTTGCGCAACAAACCCTCAACACTCGCAGCGTAGTCGTCATCATCTGCAGGGCGGTGATCAAGCCAATCGAGTTCTCACATCAGAATTTCATTCACGCAATTGCGTGTTTTATCAACTTTCTTCTTGGTGACAACATATTGTCAATCCGACCGTAGCAAAATAAAGAAAATATACTCACGAAAAGACTGGGTCACTTTGTTAGCAGACAAACACTTCTGTTAAGCCACCAACGCAGTTTGGCCTAAGACCACTACACAATTTTTTGAACTGTTTTGTTTAGCGTGGATCTTATAAAAGTGCCAAGAAAACATTCTGCTCGGCTGCTTACTCTTTTCCACGACGGTGTACGAAACAGTAGCGACTCAGATGCAAGTTTGCCAATAACATTTCGTCAGCTTAGGACCCAGAAGAGCACTCCCAGGAGGTCACTACAACGTCCTTCCAATGTCCATTTGAAGGAGTGCTAACAAACATTCAAAAGCGAGAAGATCGCCTACATCCATGCAACATGGGTCACAGCAAAGCGAGTTCAGATGCGCTGCAGCCTGCAATGCTGATGGACACAACACATCATATGCAGTTTCTGACGGCTATGGCGCAATATTATCCGCAAACACTTGCACCTTTGATGGGCCTGGGTCTGCATTACAATTTTTACGCTGCGATTGTTGCAAGGGCATAACTAAAAGTCTTAGGCAGTCAACATCGAATTCCCCAGACGGCGGCTATCACTGCAAAGGCGGTAACACAACGGAGAATCTGTAACTAATCTAACCTGCAAAACAGCATTTGTTGCACAAGTTAAATTGCACCTTTGCTAACGCCCCAACGAAAACGCTCCAGTTTGACGTTATACATACATCATTTGACAGTTAACACTGCGTGATGGCAACTGTCATAATCACGCAAAGTTTGCGATAAGTGCCACAGATGACAGTTATTTTAGTATGGAATATGTTGCGGCGCAAACACCGTTAATGAAAGCTTGCTTGTTTCAGTTATCGAGGTAGCATTCCCTTCAAGGTAGGATTCACTTCGAAGCAAGTGGTTCGTGGTGAAAATTTGACGTCCAGTAACCAACATGCAACGCACACTTTCCGTAGGAAGCCCAAAAGGCCTTGTTTTTACCCGCCCTACTTCTCAACTTGGCAGAAAAAAACAAATTCGGCAAACATGCTGCCAACCAAAGATCCAAGAAAGGACAAAACATTCCCCCCTGTTCTGGCACAAGGTTGTCTATTAAAAGCGATGGCAAACGAGCGTACTTTATACAACGAAGACAATGGATCTTTTCGCTGGCAGCGCAGAAGTAACACCAAAGCAACATGGCTGTGTGTTTTCGAAACACTAGCTGTAAAATGTGGTTCAAGCAACTGGTCTCCACATAGACGACTGAGGTGTATCCATCAGCATTTTCTTTTAATTAAAAATGATTTGCCTTTGTGTAGACTAGTTACTTCAATACTGATATGTGCAAGTTTCAATCACAAAGTGAAGAACCATCCCACTGTTTACTCGAAAGCTTGCAGCAAACCTAAAGTTTTTAACTGGAGCATGTGTACAGCAGAAATATTGTCTAACCGTACAGCCCAAATGACCCTGAGAAAACAAGCATGCTCTCACTCGTGCAGAGCGGCAAGAGCAGCCGGTCAAACGTTTTCACCCTTCAGGTCACTAGAGGTCGACACACGCAGCGGCGTTCAAAGAGTTTTGGCCTACGCCCAAGACAAGACACCGCGAATCCGCCGGCGACAAAACAGAACGAGTGTTTGAGTTAAAAAACCCATTTGCACAAAATGAGCAAGGCCCCACCTTTAGAAACGCTCCTCATTGTTTGGTTAGGTAACAAGGACAGCAGAACACGATTGGCTTTCCGAGAAGCAACAAAGAACACTCCATTGGGATAAGAAAGCTTCCGGCGAACGAACTGCTACGGCACATTTTTTGCCTGCCAACACGCTCTCCTGTCTCTCGGGCTCGCCGGCAGGCGACGCGCTTCGCTTCACGTTTCGTCATGTCTCTTGCACGCTTTCGTCATCGCCCAAAAGAACGCGTTGCAGTTCAGTCACTCTACCGCTGACGCCCTCTCCGTAGATAATTGGGATTTGTGCGACTCGGGCGACAGTCGATCGAAACATCAGCGACTGGGCAGCGTAGCGGAACTTGCATGTGCGGTATTTCGGATGTATAACTACGCCTACCAACCACATTCGAACGTTAACTTTTCTCTTCGAAGGAAGACCACAGTTCCACCAGTGTCAGGAGTAGTGGTGGATCTTGTACATACAGTAATAATAACCTGTATTTGGAAGTGCTGCTAATCACAGAATGCTGCTTCAAAGTGTGGTAGATTTTTCTGCCCATCACCAACAAAGTTATTAATCCTCACGCTTCAGGTCAGGTTCGGACTTAACGAAGCCCTCCGTTTGTGGCACACGCAGGAAAACAAACACAACAACACACAAAAAACAGAAAAACGAGGTTGTTCCCGATTTTAATAATGATCTACGTGATCATGATACGCAAAAATATCTAATGGAAGTTTCAACCACGACAATTAGTTTAAAAAAACAACTTAATAATAGACGCATCATCACAGACAAGTCAACAATATGATATAATCAGCAATGCACAATGGCTCGGATTTGTCTGAAAACTTATACAACTACAACTAAAGTTTAGAATTTAGCACGAAACTTAAACACAAGCAAGAACTGTCAAAACCTTTTTAAACCAAAAATTATTTTATTCAGGAATGCAACCGCTAGAAGACCACATCTACATTACTTGCAAATCTATTGTAGAATAATACCTTGTAAAAGGTAATACATTGGTGATAATCCACTCGAACCTGTATGAATTTTAAGCATTGCTTTGGAACAGAACTGGCAAGAAACATCTGCATGCAGGTTTTTTCTAATCTGACCTTGCTGACCGCAAAGATATTTTGAGATACCGCAAGTATTTTATCTGAATAGCGAGATGGTCGCAATGCAAGGTTTTAACATATTTTGATGGAGGTAGTAAAGCAAGTTTCTACTGTGTTTTTAGAAACCGTTGGAGAAATTGAGAGACCATTTTGCCTTAAAAAACACTGCCTGCATGTATAAAAAAAACACGAAACCTTAGCAGCATTTGAAAAATGGGGGTCCGAGGCAAGTGCCTCATTTGCCTCACCCTAAATCCCGCCACTGACCTGGAGTTTTTCATGCGCCAGCGCTTTGGTTGGATATTTACTTTTTCCGCATAAAGAATTGCGTGTGGTGAACATGCATCGCTGCACTGAGCAAGCCTGAACAGTGCAAATGGACAAGTTGTCTTCAAAGACCAAATCACGTACTATTCTCACACAGCGGAACACGCAGTTCAAAACTTTACTCCTGAGGTTGCGACCGGCAACGTCATTGCAAGGCTTTGGCGCATGAAGTGAACATGGTGTGCGGCAGAACTTTCACGAGAAAGGATGACCACGCTTTCAAAAAATTCCAAGCCAGGACAAGGGCAACGATCACCGAGTTACGCAGTCATCAGAAGACCGCAGTTCTTATTCCCTGCCGAGTCCCAAACAAAGACATGGCCATTACGTCGCGGAAAGGTTTCAACCAAGGTCTCCCAGGTAAACCTCCTAGATTATCTGGGAGGCCTTGGTTTGACTGGAGGAATTGCCCGAGTGTAGAAATATATCTACCAGCCTATCGGTCCCTCGTCACCGTTCCAGACCAGAATGGAAATAATGATCGCCAAGGGTATTCCCAGCTGCTGCCCATCACCGTTTGTAGTTTAACGCCATGCCCAGGGTTCAAGCGTAAAAATGCACAACGTTGAATGGTTGCATGCCTTGAGGGAAGAGTTAAACAAACACAAACCTCTTTCACTTTTGAAAATGTCCGGGGCTACTCACTTACCAACGAATCGAGCTGATCCAGTTGCGGGACAAAAAAAACGTTTCGACCTAACTGCAAAAACATGCGGAAGCTGCAGAGAAATAGCACCGCAATTCCTGCACACATTTCACCTGGAACAGCAGCTTTGAGGTCTTGCTCTGAAGGACGAAGGCAACTTCTCAAAATTCACAAAAGCGGAGTGAATGCGACGCAGCAGGAGATGGAGGCAAGTTTCAGTGTTGACAGTTGCAGAGATGAAGTCTAATTGAATGACGGGCATTGGTGGTGCGACTGGAGGCCACCTCAGTCAGCTGCAAAAAAAGTAAAGCACTCTCGAGACCAATTCGGTGTTTGTGTANCACGTTTCCGTGTNATTCTTTCGAGCATCCTAAGTGCAAAGCGTAAGCCTAGCGGAGTGCAGTGGTGTGTGAAGATGATGCATTCTGACGTGAACTCTTTTCAAAGTTTGGATCTGCAAGTGATACTTTGTTGTTCGCTTTTCTGTTTCGTCCCAAGCTATAACACGAGGTTCGCAACTAGAAAAACATTTTCTGAATGCAAAGAAATGATTTTCTGAATGAAACTTGCATAACATATTGTGGTAGAAACTTGAACACCCTGATTCATGTTCAGGGATCTGTAACGAGTTTCGTAAATGTATTTTAAAACAAGCGCACTGATATTGTAAGCGCGTCTGTTCAATAATTTCCAGTTGGGGACAAAGCACAAAGCAAATGCTTAATCGTTTTTATTGCAAGGTCGCATTGGGGACACAGGGTCTTTTCTTGGTTGAGGGCAGGACCACAAGGTGGTCCACATCATCATCAGGATTTTTCAAACTCACTCGTGGTTTCAATGTTCAATACTCCACCCGAGACGTACCTTGCTGACAAAAATTTTAAATGGTCTGACTGCGTGCAGCATATGTCCTTCTACGATCGTCGACGTGTAATAAACGATACTCGCGCGTTGACATGCGTCTGCATGTCACCAAATGTCAGTGGTGTCGGGCCAGCGAAGAACCCGTTTTGGGGGGGAAAGCACAATTTTTCAATTGAGCAAAAAATCATAGCGTTCCGGGCGGACAACTTTGGGAATCAAAACACCAAAAACGTTTTTGTTGTTAAAACCTTTCGCGCATCCGAGCCCTTATATAAGGGGTGCACAACCTTTTCGCTACTGCTGGCTGCATTACGTTTACTTTTAAGAATTACGACCGCCAGTGAGCTAAAGTTAATTTTACGAATTACGTTTAGAAATAAGATTTATCCGATAATATCCCACTTATTCGTGCCCATAAGTATACTGAAATGTCAAACATTTTAATGAATTTATTCAAGCACAATTCCACACGTCCGTTCGACCGTCTTTAAACTAAGTATCCGCATACAGTTCACAACCACTTTTCATTAATGCATGGCTGCCATAACTTATATTTAAAGTTCCATGCGCACGGCCGCATAAATTTTTATCGAGACCTCAGGTTGTGCACCCCTGCTATATGCTATAGACCAGTGTTTCCCAGCCTTTTTAGGCTTGCGGCACCCTACAGAAAAGAATAATAATTTACGGCACCCATAGCAATTTGCTTTGAGGTTTGATGACAGTTTGAAAACGTATTTTTAATGATATGGTAAAAAAACGTGTTAGCCCGCGGCAC
>JGI24158J21664_10001057_pt1 | contig 29258 bp, 23 predicted proteins | sample Ectturendosymbi3_FD_21664 | JGI IMG/M metagenome (IMG submission 21664) | reverse complement strand
ATCTCTGATTGGTATAGCATATGGATTCCTGCTCTGTGAGGTCACATTTACAACCACAACGTCACTTTCATGAAACGGATGGTTTCATTCAGAACAGTCGCCAGAAAGTCGTCAATAGGGGGGCTTTGCGTTTGTGCGGGGGTGCTTTACGTTTATGCAGAGGGAGCTTGACATTCAAAGCTGACAAAGGTGGCATTCATATTTCAATTTAGGGGTCTTGGAGCTTTATTTGGGGGGATAAGCCCACCAAAGCCCCCCGTGGCGACGAAACTGGTTTCACTTCACAACTAGCGCTTCACAGCTTGTCTCCGGTTCTGTGTTGGGAGTTTTCGGAAGCATGATACATTGACTAGTTTTATCCAATATGACGCAGCACGTATGCGGAAAAGTTGTCTTGAAAAGAGGTTCACGTAGAGGTAACGCAGTCTCGAGAAACAACTTTTCATGTGAAGTACGTGAATGGCATCATGTTTGCAAAAATTTCGAGGGGGCTATTGCCCGGTTTGCCCGTTCCTGGTTGCGGCCCTGCCCGAGCTTGTGAATCTCGTTTCTTCATTTGCGGCAAGAAGGTATCTAATGCAAATCTTTCACCAACAACAGTTTGACCTTGTTTACCCGAATTCCGAAATACCGGAATCCTCGCGATCCGACACAAAACTGCTGGGAACGGATTTCTCCCAATGCATAAACCGGATTACGCCAACTGTTATTCAGTTGTTTATCAAATCACAATGGAAGTGTGAAATTTAGTTTTCTACACACAATGAATGTAACAGTGGCAGAACTTGCAGGACGCAGTTAGGTTACTTGTACAGTTCTTTTTCGCGTTTAATCACGTTCTGACTGTAAACTAGCTTACGTATAACGATCGGATCTGTTAATAAATCAAAAAAGCAATGAGTGTTTCATGTTCCACGTGCAGCCTACATATATGCTTAAGTTGACAGTTCGTCTATGTCTACAGTTTTCTTCTGCTCCCATCTGAACGTCCGCTTACAGGGCTAGGCGAGTTCTACTATGTTGGACATCGTCACCTTTTTCTACATTGTTGGCATTTGCTCTGGAAAGAATTTCGTTCTTTATATTTTTGATTCCGATTATCCGGATACCTCGCTAAACCGTCATTTTTTGATTAAATAAAGTAGTCCTGACCAGTGGCGTAGCGAAGCTAAGGGCCGCCCGGGGCCGACCATAAAAGTGCCACCCTTTCCACCCCTCAAATTTGCTTATAAAAATTTAAAATGAAAGAAGATCATTTTTCATGCATATTTAAAGATATAAGGATTAATAAAGCATCTTGAAAATCACAATCAAACACTCACAAATTGAAATAGGTCTTGCTTCTCATTGTCGATTATGCCCCTTGCTTTTATGCTTGTCGCCACCTTTCTCATCATTAATTTTTCTATTTTTTGCTTGCTATACATAAGCATGTACGCACCCGATATATTTCGTAAAATTTTCTTCCCTGTTAGTTTTTAATCTCCGGTAAACCCACCTCATGACTTTTTAATAGTTTACTCATTCCAACGGATCAAACGAAAAAATTAAAGGATGTGATGGCGGTATACTTACTTTACAAATGTAAATATTTAAGTATATTAAAAATTTGTGTAGTAAATTTTTAGCTAATAAAAGTATATATACTGCATACAGCAGGCTATAATAACAAATCTGATAATATAATCTCAGTGATGCATTGAACGTTTCTTCACGTTTCAGTAGTGGTTTAATCCTCTTAGAATATATAAAAGGTCATAAACGTTAACTCTGTCGGCACTTGCGCGGAGCCCTCTATAAGTGAGGGACCCATTTTGAAAAAATATCTTAAACAGCTTTAAAGCCGGCTATGGTTGATAAGCGCTGACTTGCAGTATTCATCGTGACTTGCGCACTTGGTCTAGCTGCTGCGTTTTACCTCGTCCGATTACACGTGCATATAGTATTATTCCTTGCCTTTGTCCCTTACCAACAGAACCATCGCCAGAAAGGCTTCAATTGGAGGACTTCTCATTTGTGCAGGAAGGAATTGACCATTCCAAAATTTGACAACAAATCCACTAATTTATAGTGTTTCACAATTCACATTGGAGGTCTTGGAACTGTATTTGGGAGGCTAAGTCAACCAAAGCCCCGTGGCGACGGACTGGTTTCCAACAGCCGTCTATTTCGAAAACTGTATTACCAAACCATGCCATAGGTAAGACATAGGTCTTTTAAATGCTCAGCAGTGCTTACAACGTCTTCCGTTCGACGGTAATTGCGTTGAACAACTCTATTCAGCACAGCCGTTGCCAAGTTGTACAACTGTTTCGATCAACGCCCTTTTCAATAAAAGCCTCAACCACAATCATACCTAAGCTAAGCATATCGTTTACCCTCGCGTTAGGTGGAGTGGGAGTCGGATTCCTAGTCGGGGTGGGATTTTTTATCCGACTCCGGGAGTTCAATAGAATCAATTTTTACATCACACTGCCAAGTTACGAGCCCTCTCTCGTGCCTGTTGAAATGGTACAATTTCTTTTGAAACTTTTATTGAAAAGTTTAAAATATAGGTCTGGTTCTCTTCTTTGCCATTGTTGACATATGAGAACCACACTTCATTCACGTTATGTTAAGGTGTCGGAACTTTTAGAAAGGTCGGAAAAATTTGGAAGCTAGGAGTCGGAGTTGGAGTCGAAGACGGACATTTGACTTCCGACTCCACAACCTTGACTTCCGACTCCACAACAACTGTTGTCAAAAGCATAGCCTACACAAAAAATAGCAGCCCATTCTCAGCTCAATTCTGTGCGCAGGGGCGTAACGAGGGGGGGCATGAAGGTCCCAATTCCCCGGGCGCCGAATCACTGCCGAGAGCGGAATGACTGCGGGGGCGCGGAAAAGGTCCACAATATCACAAGTACTTTCTTCAATACAGTACATTTGCTCTGCAAAAACCTCAGGTTCGAACATGGGGGCGCCAAACTTGCTTCTTGTCCCGGGAGCCATCTAACCTTGTCACGCTCCTGTCTGTGTGAGCAGCATTCAGCCACAAACGCCCTCGACATGACCTCTTGCTCGTCAGCTAAGACGACATCACGCCACATATTTTACCGGCCTCCTCCCGTGCAAACCGATCATCAGCGCATGCCTTGAGTGCATGGCCGTCACCCTTGACTGCATTCTTGTGTTCACCAGTGAACAAACAGCTGTGCACGAAACAAATTATCTATCCGCGCTGACGTCTTCGTCGTTCTTGGCGTTTCTCTTCTTGCACAAAAACAAGCTTTGCAGCCTTAATTCAAGAGAAATACTTCAGCTTCCATGAACTACATCCGAACCCACACCAGTGAAAGACTGTTTCCTGCAAAAAAGGCGTTTTCGTTCATTGCACTAAAGGCAGTATGACCCCAGTCTGACCCAGTTTCATGGCGACTTTTTTCTGAATGTGAAAACGCTTTTCATGATTACAACCTTCATGGATAAGCTGCAGCCTTGGTCTGAAGCTAGTCATGGATGAAACAATAAGTTTTCAAACATAAATTGCCGCAAGAGTGTTTTCTGGTCAAATAAATGACTGATCTTAGTTGAGTGCCAGCTGCGCAAAGGCGAGCGAGTGTAAACATTTATGGCCATGTCATGTATCAGGCTTGAATATTCCAGGGATGAACATTGTCTTTTTTACCCCTAGCAATGACCGCGCTTGTGGCCTTTACAATTGCAACTGCTTGTTGGTCTCTTCATGTAGCTAAATGGGGTTTGAGAACCACAGAAACAGGACCATTGTCTGTGCGCAAAATATCCACATTGAAAATGAACACAAAATAAAAACTGCAAGTCTTACACAGAAAGGTATTTTCATATTTTCATCTTATGCTTTCATAAAACTTGTTTTAGGTGGCATTTTCCTTTTTCTTGAACTACCAATCACATAATGAGGACAGTTTGCAAAGGTTCTTTTGAGACGTGTCGTGAATAATAATGAACTAAGCGCCCTTTGTAGCATGTTGTGTCTCGCCTTGATCACAAAGGTTTCGCGCTGATGACGCGTGCTTGTTCATCCATCGAATGAACACCGATGTTTCTTCGGAATGGCATTTGAGCTACAGCAGGGTTGCAGTTCTAACAACAAAGGTGTGGGAACGCATCCAAAAAGTAGCCATTTCAAAACAGCTTTCAACTCTTTTCAAAGCAAAACGTGAAAAAAGTGTGGAAACGCCGTTCCCACGCGTTCCCGCCTCACTACACCCCTAACTACAGGCTGCACTGTTTGAGTTACTATCCTAATTTCTATTCTTCAAATGACAGCTTCGTTTCTTTGTTGGACAAAGCCAAGCCAATCTGTGTTGAGGCGTCGCCTCTGCACGTAACATTTTTGTATAAACAACAGCCAGCTGTGTCTTTCAAAATTATTTGATGTTATGACTTTTACGAGATGATAATTGCATTTTAGTGACTTCTGAATTTTTAAGAAAACCATCAAGTGAACTATTCGTTGCTTAACTCTGCACGGAAAGCAATCACTCACTCTGCAGAAGCCGGTGTGGTGGCGATCTCCTGCTTGCCAGCCGAAATTGGATAACACCATACTGCATTTGTTTAAGTTCTACCTTGAGATCATCAATACGTGCTTTGACCAACGAACTTACCTGCTTAGGCCAAGGGGGCCATTACCCCAAATTTCTAGCATATCTTGTCATTTTGTGCTTTGAGAGGCGGCATCCCGAACAAAAAACTGTTGCTCGCTTATGAAGGTAACGATTGACGAAGATGCGGAACTTGAAGACGTAAACAAAAAAATCCAAAGAATGTTAGGTACGAATTCGACATGGGTTTAAACAACTTTTTTTCTGAATATATTCTGATGCTGGTCTATTTGTGAACAGTTACGTAGCCAGCCCAAATGTTTGGGGGCCAAATCGTTTGACTTTGAAGGAACATCAATCTCACTCGAACCACTTTTAAACCAACATTGATTGCATATGTGTTTTTTCCTTATTTTATATCATGCCAGTCACTTAAATCAAACCAGAACCTATCGGTTCGCTTAGGTCATTTTTAGTTACAAGGAAACGCTCAGTGAGAGGCAAGCGGTGCTGTGAACGGTTTTCTTCATTTCATGCGGAATGAAAGCTGTTTTGAAAGGCAGGAAGCTTCCGAGAAGCACTCCATCAATTTTGTTCTTTTTTGCTTGTTTGAGGCAATAAACACATGTTTCGTGAAGAATTATATAATGTTTCACACCAAAAGGTTGCTCAAAATGTTATATGGATTTTGAAGTAAGATTTCGTGTTACTAGCTGTCGGTTGCTTTGAAATTCGCTCCAACTTCGGAATGGAGAATTTCACTATGTTTTCTCCATTATGCAAAAATTCCGAAGGCATTCAAGTATTCACCCTGAAATTTGCGCATAATATTTTGATCATGGTTTTAAATTGTATTTTCTTTTAATACTTTCATGTTGAATGATGCGCATTTGTTGATTTTTGTTACTACGTACCACACTTGTTTAACCACCAAACGATGATATTGTAGTAACTTTGCAGTGAAGTAGATTATTTGTGATTGGTTTAACGCAGGGATGCAAAAATGCGGTCGCCCACACACGCCGCGTGACCAAAAACTTGGAATGTGCGAACGGGATTTGCAGCGGCGTATTGGTGCCTAGGTTATGATTTTAAGTGCAATATTATGACAAAGCTTATACGTGCGCGCTACTGAAGTCTCTGCGCGCTACTAAAATTCACAGAAAATTTTGCATCGCTGGCTCAATGAAATCAAACTAACTAGTCATGCACCTTCGCTGACCACGAAAGCTGAAAAGCATTTCAACTGTGAACATTTATTATGTTGAAGTCTTTGCAAAAAACGACTGCAGTGCTAGATTTGCATGAATTTTAAATTCAAAAATTTTTCACTCTTGAGCTTAGTGCAGAAGCATTGTAGTGTCTTTACTGTCAGTTGCATCTCCTGCCAGGAATAATTACATAGGACATTGGAATTCACTCACTTTGCCAGAATGACTACAGCACATATGCAGCTGGTGAGCTTGGGAAAACGCAGTTCTATCAATACATCTTATGAAACGCTTCGATATCTGAATAAATGGCTCTCTGGTTTTTGTTTCTAAAAATTGTGTGAAATTGTGTAACATTTTGCTAGGCACGCTTTGCCCTGGCAAATATAGTCACCTCTGTATACACCTACAATGTTTGTTTAGGAATAGTAAATTTTTATGTCGGTTTTTGTTTTTTTTATTTTAAGTGTTTTTGCTGAAATTTTTCTCTTGTTTTCATTATCTCTAAATAGCATTACCCAAAGGGTTCAAATGCTGCTAGTCACTAAGCAACATCGTTCTTTTTTAGCATAAAACAGCAAACGTGTTATTTAAACAAGAATAATATGTATTTTCTATTTGTTTTAGCTTTGATTGAAACTTTTGTAAAAGTCTGAAAGTTCTAATATTGCGAAGAGAATTGAATAAAAGTTTTTATACTTAAAACTTCTTGTTCAGGCTTTTCTTTCTGGTATTTCATCGTGCATATGCTATGCCCTTCCTTGACTATGGAGACGTTGTTTATGATAACTTTGATGTCGCAGACACCAATGTTTCCGTGAACGTTTAACTGCTGCTGCAAAGATTATCCTTGGCTGCCTCAGGGCCACATCGCATGAGAATATCTTGAGTGTTTAGGTCTCTGCACGTCACTCCGCGTCCACTTGCAGTATCTCATTCTTACTGATTTTGGTAACACACTTTTTGGACAATGCCCTATTCTCCTTCCTGTCCTTGGTCTTTCTAAACATTCATCGCGTTTTCATCTCAATGTACAACTATCCCATGCAAAACTCCGTCTCTTACAAAACTCAGTTCACAATTCATTTCTTCACAAATGTTCTAAACGTTGGAATTCACTGTCCACTGGACTTTTGCGTTAGGTTCTCACCAATTTCTCTCTAAGGCATCTAGCTTGTTCCTTGTCCAGTCAAGTAACGTTTGTCATTTATATGGTGGCAATCCTCACGCAACTACAACTTATGCATGCTTCGTTTGGGCCACAATAAACTCAATATCGATAACCGCTACAATCTAATGTGCCATTGTGGTGCTATTAAAACCGAATATTTTTAAATGTCCTTCAACTTGCACCTCGCGTCAGGTCCTATTGTTAAGGATACTGCAGATTATTTTAGTTCTGTGCCCCTAACGTTTTATACCCTAATAAGGCCGAACAAAATCTGACAACACATGAAACAGTACAAAATGGTTGGGCCCAAGTTGGGCATGTTTACCTCATTTGTGGTTTATACCGCAGGAAATTATTTCTCTTTCGCGATGGCGTGCTTTGGGCGCTGACCATCGCATTACATGGAGGTTTCACTACACAAAGCATATCCTATTTTGAAATAAAATACTAAATACCCCAAAATCTCAGTTCAACACCCTCTCGGGATTCTGAGGCAAACTTTAAGAACATCTGTTTGAGATGGTCTCGTATCACGAACAGTTTTTAAGTCCTTAGGTTTCCATGTTCTAACCAAACAATACTATTAGAGCATCCAGATTTACTCAAGGACCCATTTTTTCTGCTCGTGTTTGTTTCTTTCTAAAAACTCACCTTCCTGCATAGATATCAGCAACTGTTATAATCGTTCGTTAACTTTTTTCCTTGTTGCGTTGGTGTGCATGTCTACGTTTTTTATCATTACTTTGTTGCTTGAAGGTCATTTCCATTTGTTTTTTGTGTTGTCGCCCTTTTTGTTTTTGTTTGGATATAACATTCTAGTTCACAATAGTTTTCAGCCCTGGCCTAACTGTCATTTTCATCAATAAACAAAGAAACAAACAATATTACGAAATTCGAAAATCGGTTTAAATTCAATAATAAGAACGACCAACAAACTTTAAACTTCATACGTTTAAAGCTGATGTCATTTTCAAAACGTGTTCACCTACGCTTCAGTCATTTTGAGGTGAAAAGTTACAAACGCATGGAAGTTGGAAATTGAAAACAAACTTATTTGCTAGACCGAGATATGAACAAATACTGGCAAAAAGCATGCATTGCTTGTTAATGTGGGCCCATGAGCAATTAATCTTATTTGTTTTCAAGATGCCTCGACTTGCAAGTTTGTATATAATATCGCAAGACATATTTCAAATGCATGGAACATAGATGCTCTCCTCGTCTACTGTACTTTACTGCACGGATTAAACAACCTTTAACAGTTGGAAGAACAACTGTGTTTTTGAAAAATTGATGAAAATAATTATTGTACATAGCTGTTCCTTCACAACCCGTTCAACACGTTGTTTTAAACGTTGAAACGATTGAACAACCGCAAAGTACAAATGCCTTGCATACGAAATCACTGCAATTTTGCTGCAATGTAAGGGCATTTCGCTGATGCAAAAACAGATATTCGTGATCAGTTCTTTGTCGTTGCAGCGTGCAACTTTGCAAGTAGCTAAGTAACACGTTTTCACAATATGCAACCCAGCTGTTTAAGAGCAAATGGCTTTGCGCGATGTTCAAGTGATTTATTGCGCCCTGCAGCGCCCGCTTTTGCAAGAAAGGTAAGCAAGACCGAAATCTTCGAGACCAGATCACGAGGTTTGGATTGCTGATCGCCAACATCGTTCTGGGAAGCATAATTGGATGTAACCAGCAAGTATGCCGCACACAACTTAATGATTTTTGTTTTCTGAACAAGAAACTTGATGGGTTCAATTCACGAGAAATGCCCTTTTCTTAGAAATGCTTTCGAGTGATCTTTGAATGTTACCATTTCGAGCAAAATGGATCAGGTGTCTTGTGCCTATGGCGCATAACGGATCAGGTGTGTTTGGGGCAAAAAGCTTTTTCTGGCATCCATGAGTTGTGTGAAAGCTTTTAGAAGCACGTTTAGGTCTATGAGCTTTCAGGACTTGCACTGGTTGCAAAAGTTAGAGTCATGTAAAGCGTCATTTGGAGCCAAAGTGGTCTAGTAGGTAGACGCGTTCAACACTAGCACTCATATGACACTTTACTAGACCCTTTTCCCAAGCCGTGGTACTGGGATCAACCCAGAAAAACACTAAAACGTGAAACAGTCCTCAGCCTGAATTTAGTTAAAAACTATCAGGTTTCGAAGCGAAAATGCAGCTAAACAACGCTTTTTAAAAAAATGTACTACGTTACTAATGATGATCCGCTTTGCCCCTAACAAAAATAATAATCAAAAGGTCGTAGAAGAACAAGCGGTTTGACGAGGCACAAACTGCTATGTCAAGATTTCTCTTATAAGTTTGAAAGTTTCAGCAATTTGCACGGTTCAGCAGTACCCTAATGTTATAAAGTTTCATGAGGGCAAATTGAGGCCTGTCTAAGACAAAATAATACATGAACAAATAGATAAAAAATGCCTTAAAAATACGAACAGTTCAAACTATCTCCCAAGTTGACGCTTCCAGCATATTTGTGGTTGAATACCAATCATTTACGAAATTTTCGATCCGATAACCTGTCTCAAGATAAATCTTGTAAGGAGATAATAATTAACGAGCAAGACAAAGAAAAATTGCAATAAGGTTTCTTTAAAATGGTTAGAATACAAAATTTCATCTTTANTCTTTGAAAGTTTCTACAAATGTCAAAATCGCTATGCAATGTTTTGAAAATTCCGGGGGGAGCAAATGCCCCAAATGCCTCCCTCCCCTGGTTGCGCGCCTGATTTAGAGTTCGTCGGTGAATCCATATCTTTTAGCAATTTAGACACCTTATGTTTTGATGCCAGGAAGTTTCGCTTCCTCATTTCATGTGAAAGCTTGCAAAGCAGGGAACTGCCGCAAATAACTACCTTCTTGTTACTTTGATTAATCATACGGTGCCTAACTGAGCAGGGGCTTCGTAGTCCTTCTCAGAAATTTCAATCCATTAAATCAAGTGGAAGCTCTTAGGCATGTTCAATAACGACCCTTAAGCACGTGTATGCCGGCAGTCTCACAGTATATATAGAAGAAAATTTTTATCCATGAAAATTTTGGCAGAAATCAAAGGATTGGTGACCGAAATTTTAGGTAATTACTTGTACTGCTTGTCACGAAGTGCAGACTATTGCACTTTGATAACTAAAAAGTTGACTGCTTGACTTACGCTAATATTTCTCAACTATTTTACAGTTACGGCACACTACAAAAATCTAAACATTGTGGCAGAAAACTTTCAAGCAATTAATACAGTAAATATGCTAAAGAATTAGATTTTTTATGCGATGGCTCAAACTGATGCAAATCTTCAATGACGTCCAGCAAACTCGCATTTCGTTGTCAATAACGAGAAATCTTTCTCCTTTCAACTTCTAATTTAAGTCAGTTCTAAAATCCCATACTCGCAAAGTCATGGAGATGCAAACGGTAGGATAATTTTGACGCTTTTGAACTGATCATTGGATAGGATTCCCTTATGGACAGCCAAAACTCATCTATGCTCTTTTCGGCAAATGTTGATTGTTTTACACCAACTCATAACCTTATCTGGTATCTTTCCCATATATGAACAATCCACTACTCAAATAACACAATTGTACACATCTTACAACAAAATATAACACCCTACTGCTCCTTAACTTAAATAGACAGAAAATACCTCAGCATCTTCAGCTGCATTCGTTTCCACCTTGCACAAAAATAGAACCAACCCAAGCGTCTACATTTGCGTAAGGATATGTAAACTGGGTAATTAGAAGATTTACAAGCAAGAATAGTAGGCTAGCAGCTAAGTCTTGTAACATTAGCAAAATGATTCAAAAAAGGAAGGGCTCAATATTCTTCATTTGAAATGACATAAATTTTGATTGGGAACCCAAATCCTTTCATTGAAGAATACTGGGCCCACTTATTAATGACCAAAAAATAAAGGGCCTGCTTATCCTTTGATTATAGGCCCTTAACATCTTGTAATGGGCACCTCTTGCATTTTGACTGAGACCCATTGTTTTTTATCATAGGCCATTTATGTTCTACTTATGATTTTAGTGTCGCTTCTTATCTTCAAGTTGAAAATCCGAATGTGCTACAACATGTTAAAACATATCAATAGTCACAATCTTATATAGCAAACCAAACTAAGTTTTCCATTAAATAATATATAGGCCAAATCATTATACCAAAAATACTGTACAATGATAAATAAAAGTTACAATAAATCTTTGAAAAGCGCGTAAAAGTTACAATAAATCTTTGAAATATTTTCACGGATTTTGTTGATTTTTTGCACGCTAATCATGAGAATTTTTTTTTCAAAATGGTTACCAGAAAGCCCATACTGTTCATCCTTCAACATGCATAATCACTTGTTCTACTTATAGCAAAGGACAAGGAAAAGCAGCTCAAAAGCGGCACAAATCATCTGTTTTTGCTGCAGGATTTATTCACCATAATACAAGGTTTCCAGTCTATACGTTGAACCGTCTACAGCTGTTCAGTTTCGTCTTAAAAATACATGTTATTTGCAGCTTTTATTTGCGTTTTAACGTTTTAAACAGCACAGGGAAAATCGGTTAAAAACCACGATGTCAGAAAACACAAAGCAAAAGTACTTGAACATTACAGTTGCGTCAATTCTAAAACCATCCGTATTAAACGACTGAAGACGAAGACTATATTGTTATCAGGTTTCAATCCGTGTTCGAACGACAAAAGCAATAAGTTATTCGTACAGTTGGACTCCGAGCAACCTTCCACTCCACATTTGCAGCAGAAGTGGACAGTCACATTTTCAGACTCCGACTCCGTTTCTGTTCTAAAATTTTCGAATCCGGATCCGAAATCTTTTCACATTTGAGAATCCGGCTCCTGTTTTAATTCCGAAAAACATGCCTGCAACCAAAAATCACATCTTGCCTAAACTCTTTCCCTTATTGTTTAGTTAGACCATGCAGACCTGCTACTGCCGAAAATAAAAACTGACTCCAGATCCGGTTTCTCCAAAAATGTTTTCACCCCGGATCCGGGTCCGAAAAACAACTCAGAATCCTGCCGCAGTCGACTCCGGCACTCCGGATCCGTGGTCACCTCCGATTTGCAGTAAACACAGGTCCGGTCAACTCGGCCAGCTTGAGGCTATGGCGTCACGTGATCGCGTTTACATTTACTTGGCAGCAGAGCCAACAAACAGGAAAAATATGAAAATAGAGCAGACACTTCTCTTGTTGCGATCGGAAAGCCCGAGCGGCATGTGCGCAAAGCTTCGCAATGTGGCAACAAGCAACAGTAGAGATTACCCGATGAGGTCACTCTTACTATTATTGCTTGTTTGCACCACGTATATATGGGTTTTGTTCTTCGCGCACATTCCGTTCGTGGTGAACCGCGCGTTCAACGCAACGCCAGCGGAGAGGTTGCAACACTCTCATGACGTTGGTTTAAGCAGCACACGGACATTCTTGTGCAAACGTTCTTATTCCTACTTCAAAAACTTTTCAAAATCATTATTGGATTTTTGTCTTGGACTGCAGCAATCGCACAGCGAGTAAGCGACGTGGTTATCGAGTAAGTTTCCGATCCATGCAGCGTGATTATCAGCGAGAGTGAGGGAAAGCTCCTGTTAAAGTCAAACGTTCCTCTTTTATGTGCGTTTTTAACTTGGAACAATGCAACAAAGGAGCTTATGGATCGCCGTTACGTAGATTCGTGAAGTCGTCTACGACTCTGTCGCTTTCTGCGTCATTTGAATATCCTCGTACTTTTTCTCCTCGTCCCAAGCTGCTTTCTCTTCAGCCTGATCGCCGGAGCTGTCCTTGTCCGCCGAAGTCTCTTCCACGATTCGAAGTTCTTTCAGAGGTTTTGTGGAGTCCGAAGAATCCGCGTCATCGTCGTTTAACTGCAGTTCAAAGCATAGATCCTTTGAGCGATGACGTCATAACAGCAACAATCAGCGCCGTAACCACCTGATGCATTCGGAAGGGGGCACAAGAATTGTAACTCGTACTAATGTAACTTGTTGTTTTACCGAACAACCAAACATGTTTTAAAAATGTTGGGGGAGCAATTGCCCGGTTACCCCCTCTGGTTGCGGGCCTGATAACAATCGTTACTCACGAACGCCGTACAGGTGGAAGAAAAATTCAAAACAGGTCAAACCTAAAGCGCAGGTTGCCAAGGTTATTTTTGTTTACATCAAACTTATGAATTATAGAAAACAGAATAGATGTACCATCCAGTAGCTGAAGTCGTCGAAAAGATACTGGTCTCTGACTGGGTCCAGGAAAGGGATTCTCAGTAAGAGCCCTGTCAGGAGCCCGCCAGCAATGCTCATGCCCAGCGTCACAGCCAGGCCAGCCATCTGCATATTGGCCTGGTGTTGAAACGTGTCTTGCGTGGCGGTAGTTCCGTTTATGCCATAAACCATTTGCAACCTGCAATGAACAAGTCATAGCAGGCGAATACAAACGGTCTTCGTACCACAGTAGCGCCTATAAGTTCGAAAACGTTTTTAGAACAAATCTCATGATATTGACTATTCCGTCCATTAGAGTTAATAAGTTCTCTGAAAAGTTTATTTCGAACGTTTGTCTCCAAATATTTAAAAAAAATAGACAGATTGTACTGACACATTTTGTTTCCATTGCGAACTACCACTACTACGTTGAATCACACTGGACTATAAGCGACGAAGAAAATCAATTATTCGTACTCGCTGGGACCGGTGTACGTCGACGTGGTGGTCAGTCGAGCAAGAACCACAGCAACAAAAGCAGACAGGACGCCGGGCATTCCGTGCAGGTTGTGAACGCCACAGGTGTCGTGAAGCTTGATCGATCGCTGCAGGGCAGGCTGGAAACAGACGAGCAGCAAATGCATACTTTCGGATTCATGTTCGAAGGTTTGCAAGGGTCAAGGTCTTCCACATTTGAATTTCGGAAGCCCCAAGTAATTTCATTTGGAATTTTGAGTGACTGCCCAGTAAACGTCTTGCGTTCCGTTGTATGAGTTAACTTACTTTGTACCCCCATTACTTCTTCATAGGGGTGGATCCAGGTGGGGGCGATTGGGGTTATCGCCCCTCCTAAAACCTACGAAAGTAACCTTTTTCACCATGATTTTGTACAATTCGGAAAACAGCATTCGCGACATTAGGCCATTTTGCCGTCCATTGTTTTGTCACAGCAGTGTTGTGAAGTACGTATAATTAATCTCTCCTACAGTAGTGAACCCATAATGAGACTTGATTGCCAATTGAAATCGCCCCCCCTAAAATTACTGCCTACATCCGCCCCTGTTTCTTCACCACTGCTGCAAAAGCAAATAATACACGTTCATTTGTCAAAGCGAATCTTTGGAAAGTGGTCAATCATACTCAACTGTCAGGTCACAGAGTACATCCAGCACCAACCCAGGCCAAAGCTCTTTGCGATACAATACACCCGCAAGATGTGGGAAACTGGAATAGCGATTATGTCTTTAATTGTACGCACAAACAGCTTTTATATTAGTGTTATCGTATTTTTATTCTAAAATGGTTTGCTAATGAACCTGGAAAGAAAATAAAAGTCGGCGAGATGCATATAGAAATGAATAAACTCAAGTAAAGCTTAAATCCCAGGAACGACTTGTGGAAAGTTTGTGGTACTTTTGTGATGCCGCATGTAGATAACAAATGAATGTAGCAACAACCGTACAGCAAGCATATGCAGCTCTTACCGTGATGTACACGTATCCGATAACGGACAATATGCCGGCGGCGCTTCCCAGAATGATGGCGCCAACAGGGCCGAGTTTCAAATTGGCCACTGCACCCGCAGCCACGCCCCCTGCCAAGGTCGCGTTCTGTACGTGGACCTGCAATGAAAGCATTCTCGTTTCTTTTTGCGCAAGCAAAAAGCGATTTAAGTTCTCTACAAACCAGCAAGAACTGACCATCGACAACTTGCCCCGCTTGTCGACGATCGACGAAAGAGCAAAGGAAGCCACCGCTGACGCCGCCAGAGAGTAGACGGTGTTTATGACCGCCCTTGCTCCTACAAACGTTCCGGCAGCAGGAGCGCCGTTGAAACTTGGCCAAAAAAGCCACAAAAATAGCGTTCCTGGATAAAAGAAAATATTTTTGGCCACTCCAAATGCATTCACCAGGTGCTTAAAACAGTACGACCCAAGATCGATGTAGTTGAAAATCACTGACTGTTGTTAGGGGGTAAAATACACTTTTTACGCATCAGTTGCGATAAATCAGTCGGTAACAAAAAATACCTTGAAATCTAAAAATGTTCACTTGTTATTATGATACTGGTCAAAAGAAGTATTTTGGACACTCCTTATTTCTTTAACACAACGGAGTAGGAAATTACAGCAGCTAATGGCTAAGAAAAACTGACATTAAAAGGAAAGAAAATCTGCTAACAGGCCAGGCAGTATTTTGTGTTCACAAGTAGACCTAAAAAATACAAATACCTTTGTTAACAGGAGATGTGAGGTTAAGCAACAAAATTGCAATTTCGAGGCTTTGGATCAATACCACGCAACGCTTGTATGTTTCACAATTGGCACTGCGCAGAAAAATCCAGAAGACTGGTCAGTGAGCAAATACGGTCGGCAGCGAAATATCTGAACCACAGTTACTACTGTCTTTATAAATCCCTTAGTATCTACAAGATAGAAAAACTTTTTTTTAATAACTTGATGGTTTGCCTGCCTAGTGCAGCTCAGTCACATTTCCTGCCAGCTCAACGTGGCCTTCTCGGAATCTTGTTTCAAACAAGGCTTTGCGGATAATTTCGCACATTCGCTTATGTTTTGTCTAAAAACACGTCTGGAAAAAACATTAAAGCGCTTGCTGCACCAGGGCTACAATTTATTCTTATTCACAAAAATCTACTTACGAACAAACGTTTTCGTCTCCAATCAAAAAAAGTCAAGTAAATGCAAGGCCCGACTGTTGTTTGTTGTTTGGTGGTCAATGTGTCAATCTTTCACTGACAAGTTCACGTTATGTTTGTTAACAGACCCCAATTTCGACGCATTGTGCCATTGCAACAAACAGAAACGTCGCAGTATTCTCAACAAGTCTCCGGACAAGCGCCACAAATATGTTCATCAGACCTATCATCGCGAAAATGTCGGAGTGGTAAACGGAACCCTCCTTTGTATCGCTGTTGGTGATCTTCTCTTTCCAGTGGAAAAAAGACACGGCCAATCCGAAGTAAGCACCGAATGTGTGGATCACCATCGAGCCGCCGATGTCGCTAATCTGAGCAAAGGCATGAACGTGCCGAGTAAACACCTCAGTGCTGCACAAGGCTGTCACAGATATTCTTACAAGAACAAAGAAAGTGACTGTTGAAAGTTGTTCAGGATATTGAAAAACATAGAATAGCTGTTGAATAGATACGAATTGATCGCAACACTTTCCGATCGCAACACTACTTTCAGTGGCGAAAGTATCGAGAATGTAGCAAACCTTGGTGCCGCACGACGTCATATATTTNCACGCAACACTATCCGATTTCTTCGAAGCCACAGCCAATGAGTGAACAACAAAGTTGTATAACAACAGCAGCAAGTGCTCTTCACGACAGTGAAAAACAACTTGTTTTTAATTGCACGTCAACGCAAAGTATACGTATTTGGAATTATTTGAAAACACTCGACAATTCCAGTGTTGTTTTCGAAGGTTACGCTTCTTAGAAATGAAATTCCTTTCACAGTGTTTTGAAAAGCGAGCATAAGCTGGTATTTAAACGGACCTCAATAACCTTCCAAAGAATTTGTCTTACCTTGAGGTGGTCAATAATAATGAACTCGTTCAAGGAGTAGACCACAATTTCTAGAAATGCCATGACGATCAGCTGGATTGGACTGAGGACACCGAGGACAGCTCCGAAAGAAATGAGAACCGCACCACAGCCAAAGTCGGCGTTAAGAAGGCTGCGGAACCAAAAGCAAACAAGTATAGCAGTTTCTGTTTTTTTCTGATCATATACGTCGTGACTTTTTGCGCTTAAATTAATTTCGAACGAAGCGATTGTTATGTAACAAATACAGCGCTAAATGACAATGACGCACATATCGGAAAGCAGATTATGTTATGGTCGCTGTAATTCCCTTTTTCTCCAGGAAGCAGCAAGCGGATGCCATTGTTCAAATTAACGAAAAACACGTCCCCTGCCTCAAAAACGTCTTTTAATCAAAAAAACAATTCCTCTCATAGCTTTAAGTCAAAAACAAGTTCATTTTTCTCAACTTAGTTGGGACATATAACAAAACAAATCAAAAGTAGCAAATAGCCTTTTTGCAAACAAGCATTTTTGAAATTTTATCAAGTACCTAACGCACCACAACGGAACAGATAATAAATAAACAAAAATAGAGTAGAACAACGTTCAGAAGAAATGCAAGCCCAGACGGAATTGTCTTGAACTACTGTTCGTTATTTTAAATGCATTGAAAAAAGTTTGATTGATATAAAAAAAACAGGAATCAATTCAAAAAGGGCGAATTTAGAGAGGTTAGCATGGTTTTGCTTTTTTCGGCGTTGACTTACGTGTTTTCTAATTACAGTAACAAATTTTAACTTTTTCAATGTCAGCGACGAATAACTGATTTTCGAAATATTATTAAACATTATACAATTACTGCATACTAGGTGAGCAAGTCCTCAAAAGAAATGCGCTGATGTTTCTGAAAAAGAAATACCTGTTGCGCTGCTAACGAAAGTACAATATTGTTTTACCTGTCGAGATTTAGCTCAATTCTGCCCCTGCCTTCCAAGCGAAGACACCCCCGCATCAGGATCACCCACTGTATGACGAAAGCACTGAGCAACATGTTGAATCCGACAGAACCGAATCCGTAGCGCTTGAGAAAAGTCATGAGAAAACCGAAGCCGATAAAGATCATCACGTGCACGTCTTGGAACACTGCAATGCGAATCGACAACATCTTCAGTAACATCCACCAAAACAAAGTTATACCCACATGCTGCACCTTTGCAGGGCCCAGATTTTCCCCTGGGGGCTATGGATTTCACACACGCAAAGCTGTGAAAATGTTCGAGCGTGCCAGCGTACTTCAGCAAAGAAACTCGCTTGCATAATTGCTTCACGCAGTTAAAATTTCGGGCGATTGATCAAGTTCACCCGATTTTTTTAATTTAAGTTTTGTGGGAAAGGGAAAGTTTCGGTGACAGCTATCCGTAAACGAGAATATCAGATGATACGAAATATGAAACTCATGTATGTTATGCACATAATCTGGACTTAGCCAGGTGCTTGCCCAACAATAGTGCATTCATGGGCTCAAACGAAGCCATTGCATGATTTTGTAGTTACATTATCAGTATCACTCAAATACGCGATGTAACCAGGTTCACGCGCGATGCTGTCATTTTTGGCATGGTGCTGCCATCAAATGCAGGTGCTGTGTTATCATTGACTCGCCATCAATGCAGCAATCACTGTAAGAAGTTGCCGCGTGAGAAGGCGAAGACAAACGCCACTGCCATTGATGACACTCCAGCAGCTAGCTGGAGCAGTACTTCCCAACCTTTTCCAACTTACGGCCCACTTTTGCTGAGAATTTTTGTGGGGCTGCCTTGCGGTGAAACGACAACGAAAATTTTAAGGTATGTAAAACAAACAAAACATTTCCAACAAGTGCAATTTGTATGTAGTGTTTATTGGGACTTTAGCTTGGTTGTTAGATGTTACCGATAGAAAATCGGATAATTTTCATGAATTGTTCTGTTAAATACTGAAAAGTGAAACATTTTGTAATGTTCCGTGGTCCTCCTGAAAGAACTTCACGGCCCACTGGTTGGTAAGCGCTGCTGAAGAGGGAGTGCAAATAGAGTATACATGAAACTGTGCCTGATTTATCACTTCAATACGAAATGTAACAAATGCAGTCAGCGAATAATCAACTGCAATAGCGGTTTTTCAAATGATCAAAGAGAGTAAATCATGTTAGCAGCTGGTTGTGCTTACTTGGATAGAGCGTATTGATCGACTCTTCCGCATGGTTAGGAACCATGGGGCCAGCAGCAGGACTGTACTCGACGAAGAAAGCGTACAGCAGAATGAACGCCACTTCCGGCACCAGCAAAAATGCGCTAAACTTTCCTCGCATTTTTATGTGTTTTTTTCTGTACCAAACCGACAAAACGTCATTGTAAACGTGACGTGAACTTGTGGCAAAACTGGCAAACATAGTTTCACGCAAATACATACACTAGAATAATCATTTGGAAAAGCAACTTTTTTTTAAGCAGACTACAAGAAACCTTGCAGGCGCTGGTAACGTTCATAGAATGCTCCGCTTTGCTGCGGATGAGTGAGCGGACCAATCATTATTGNTCGCATACTTAGCTTTATTACAAGCGTCGTTTGAAGCAGAGTTGGAAACGAAGATGAAATAAAAATCACAAACATTTAAATCAATGCACAACATGATCTGATTGCTTGTATAACATAGGTCTACTTCGCGCATGGGTGGACAGGGCCGGATCCAGCTAGTAACGCTAGAGGGGCTGATTTCAGTAATATTTGTTAGTCAAGTCTCATATCGGCTGCGCTTCTGTAAGAGAGATTAACTGCTGTGACAAAACATTGGCAAACAGAATGACCTTAAGTCGCAAACAATGAGACAATTCGAACATGACCAAATATTTCTTCGCATTTGGTTTTGATATGTTTCTTTCCGAACTGTGCAAAATCATTGTGAATAAAATTACGTTCGTAGATTTAAGGGGGTGCGATCGCCCCCCACTGGTTCCACCCCTGCGCGTGGCTTGGTTTACCGTTCTTGCATGAAAATATATGGGCATTTTGTTACCGATAGTTCAATGCGTGATTCTTTCAAAACAAGTTACTAGTCAGACTGACTACAACAATGATTGGCAAAAAAGAACAAAACGTATGTATGGTTTCAATGTAAAATTGCTAAAATTTCAACTTTTTGTCGTCAGTTCCTGGTACAGTTCTCCAATTTCTGCCATTTACCCTGAAATAGTGGCGTTTCTACCAATTTTGTAACAGTGTTTCCTCAGGCTTTTGAAAAAAAGTTGATAATGGGACCTGCTGTTTATTTGCATTGCGATATGCCAGTGACAACTCAGCGTGAGCTGACTTACCAAATGTTCTCGTCGGCGCGTGTCGCATCTGCAGAGCGGAGCAAATGATTTTGTTATTTCGCAAACGCGCAGCGCTTTTGAAACAATGGAAGCGATGTTTCCAGAAATCAAGAATAACTGCCGGGTACGCTCGCCGCCAATGATATTCACAACGATTGATGTGGTCGCGAAAGACCTTTCCGACAATAGAAACCCGGAGGAGCGGCATTTATCAATGAATTCAGCCGCGGTGCATTTCTGGCATTGTCTGATTTATTTGCTCGGTGTGTCAATGCCTTTCATGAAAATATCGTCGCTATCGGTCCGAGAAGATGAATAAAGCGTGATCGATGAATAAATATGAATAAAGCGTGATCAATGATGCGTATCCGCATGCCCTTCACAGCTTAAAAGAAAAACCTAACTTTGTCTCCTACAAGTACCGAAAAAGAGCAAAGGCAAATTTTTTAAATTAATTTACGCCTGAACCAATTTCCTTTTTTCGTCTTTCACTGCAATAAAAATGGCAATTTTGACGTAGGCTATTTTCAGGTTGAGATTTTTGACAAGTTTTTTCAACCACTGAAAAGTCGGAAAATGCGGATTTATTAGAAAAATTCCATCTTGAAGTTGCATGCGACAAGTTGTTGAAGCAGGCTGTTCAGACACGCTCAGCTGTCCACAACCACCATATTGATCTTTCAACAAACTTCCAACTCATTCGAGATTGTCCGGTCTGACTTCACCACGACTCTATAGCCAATTACAATTCGGTCATCAGTTTCAGATTCTGAAATGAAAATGAATTAACTGTTGAGGAGTGTTCGATGAGAAAACCTGGCAAACAGGTTCTCGGAACAATGACGTCTTGGCCTTGATTCCAATAAGAATATTGTGTTTTCGCCACAACCTCAACTCAAACTACTGTTTCAGGCCCTCTCCAATGTGCAGAACGACCTTGCTTTCGTTTTCACTAAAGCATAAAACCTACGTTGGCACCTGCAGCTACATGTTATTGCATAAGCAAGCAAACTAACACGTCAGGAAAACAGCCATGACATGTTGAGCAAACATCGCCTGCAGCTGTTCGATCTGGACTCTGAGACTGCGCGAACGCTGCTCTGCGTGCCGGTTCAACACTTTGTCGTAAATTGTCAAAAGCAAGTCACAGCATATAAACTTTAACAGACGCTCAATTGCTGCCTTTTATTGTTTCACTGCGCCGAATCTGACAGAGACAATAGGTCTGAGCCGACAGTATCAGCGCGTTGTAACTGCTAAAACTGCCTTGCGAGGTTCGAGTTACAGCGATGCAGTGAATTTGTCTGAATTGAATACTGGACTTTCCAAATCGTGAATCCCTCAGCGAAGATTGCTGTTCACTTGCAAACTTGGAAAGTAGCAGCAACGTACTAACTACATATTTGGAAGTGAACACCTGCAAAATTGACTCTTTACAGTTTACGACACAAGCATGCCGTGTGACTGCAACTTTCGGCAAACCTACAAATCAAGTCACAGCTGTTGCTGCATTGCACGGATACGCTTCATGTTTGACTGTACCGTTGCTCGGTTAGTAAACATTTATTTTCTGTGAACACTGCCAGGAACCTCGCATGAACACTGAGCAGCAAAAACTGGGTACCACACAATTGCAAAGCGACCAACGCTCCGCCTTTTTTTGCTGCGGGAACGCCCAAACTTTAGAATGCCCTTCAGCCAATCAGAATGGCCGACTGCGAGTGTAAAAGTCCGAGATAAGAGATGGGGTGCTTGCAACCAAATCTTGGTCAGTTTTCAGCAGCAGCAGAGTGCAGAGGTTCCTGAAAAATCGCTTCTGACAGTTGTGCAAAGGAGCAAAATGACGTAAGTATTCTTTTACAGTTTATATAAATTTTTAGGAAGCATATGCTCTATGTCGAAAACTAGTTCGCCGAGCCAAGTATCATAGACTACCGCAAGTAGCAACCTGGTGATTTAACATTTTTGGTTTTCTTCTTATTTTCAAAGCGAAACGTTTGACCGTAAAACGTGATAAATGATTCCCGTTTCAAGACTACCTTTTTTTGTGAAACGAAATGATTTAAAGCATCAAAACAACAGAGAAGTTGCGAAAGAAGAAAACTTTACTGATCTTTGTTCCAGTCAATCTGTTGCGCTAATCTAGTTCCATCTGACAAACATCTGTCCATTTGAACAAACTTAACAAAAATAAAACATGTTTTTATATTTTTCTCAAAATACTCTTTGTCATTTGCATAACGTTTTTGCCACAGCTTTACAAAGTACAGCTTTTGCAAAATCTTTAGTACAATATTGTTTGCAGTCATCCTTCTTTAACTTCATTGGCAAGAACGTTATCAATGTTAGATGAAACTCATTCCTTTCGAATGAAAAGCAACTTTGAACCAATAGACTGTTGTGCGTGATTAACCGTTTAGTCCTAAGTGCTTCACAATAGCAAAAATTTTAAAGTTGAAACTCTTCATAACTTTTTGGCCCTATGCCAAGCACAGCAATGCTATTCATACCACATGTAATAATAAATTCTCTTAGTTTGTTATATTCCACTTTGCGCGCTAAAACCTGTAAGGGATTCTGGAAAGCGAAATTGCCGAGCAGTGTTGCACATCATTTCTTGTTTGCTCGATGAAGCAAACGTTTGCGTTGAGATCGGGGGATATTCCAGACTGCCTTGAATTGACTGTGTGGAGTGCTGAGATCGAAACTCGTTAAAAAGCGTTGATTTCGAGCAAAACGTGCTAGCGATTCAGTTCTGGACGGAAAGGTCAGTCAAGTCGTAGTATGAAATGTGAAGCGCTACCACAAAAGTTTACTGCAAGTGGCGTTCTACACGAAATCGCAAAAAAAGCTGACACGAATATCTGCGCCAACGATGATGAGCATTGCGCATGAATTCTTTTTCCGAGAAAAACGTTTTGCACTCCTTACCTTATGGTATAACAGGAAACAGACTTTCCCTTTGCAGGCAAACGTTTTGCAAAAAACGCCTGAAACCCTCAGCGTTTGTTTCACGAATCGGTCAGCGTTGTTTTCTTCACCAAAACCTGAATTTTCAAATATGAAAAAGGCAAAATAACTGGCATTGCCGGTGTGTTTTGGGGTTCTAACAATGTGAAAAATCGCCACCTTACAGACCGAAACGAGCAACCTTCACACTCCACTGCATCGCGGGTTTGGCCACTTGTTTGTGTCGCAAGTCGCTTTTCCTGTTTACCTGTCGTTGAGGTACAACTGAATTACCTGCGTTGTGTTTTACTATGGTTAATGTAGCTAATCGTGAAGACGAAATTAAGCTAAAACTTAACTTTGAAGCAACTTTTTGAAGAATGATTGTCAGATCACGGTGCGTGCTAACTTATTGAAAGAAACGTGTGGGCCATGTTTCTTTTTTCACCGATTAAAATAATCTTTTCTGATATGCGGAAGATCAATCTATTGCAAATAACGGGTTAAATTCGCAATGTTTGTGCCAATGAGCCTAAAATTCGTGCGTGTTGGCATTCAACGTAAGAATCACTCTGTAACAGCAAACAAAGATACAGGGTAGGCGTCGGTCTGGTGTTTTCCGCTGCTACAAGGACCAAACGTTTCCACCATAACAGGCAACATGGAGATGTACTGTACTTCAGCAACCAGTGTCTCAAGTCTTTCTCGCCTCAACGCGTTAGTATAATGATTGAGCACCCAGTAGACAGGTGTTTTGTCCCAGCTTTGACCTTTTGAAAGACTTTTGTAAATCAACGTTTCTAACTTAATGGGAGACATTTTGCTTCAGGACACTCTGACGCAGCCCATTTTTCAGTGCAAAAAATCGCAATGTCAAAGCTCCAGGTTCACAGTCGAGCCGTTTTTCAAATCGATGACAGCTGTGCCTGATCTTAAAAATCCCCACTTGCAATACGTTCATGGAATAGCCTTCAATGCATTCAGTTGCTTTCACCGCTGAATGCGAGGTATAAACCACACAGAGGAAATTATTTAAAAGCAAGTTGTTTTGTGTAACATTTTCGCACTCAAACTGTCCTAAATAGGTGGTTGTCAGTGTCGTTACTTACCTTTTGGATGATTGAAAAATTACGTCCACACCAATTTTCTCCATTCATCTCTGATACAGACGCTCGGACGTTTCGAAACAACAGGCGCCATTCGCCCGTTGTCTGCTTTCTAATCGCCGCAGTGTAATTTGCTGTTTCGTGGTTTTCTGCTTTGCACACTTCAGTTAACCTAGGAACGTCCCAAAACATCAGAAACGTTTCTCCCTTTGTTCAAACTAGGACCATGTCGCCAAAGGCCGGAAGGCGATTTTTTCTTTGATGCAGTTTCGTTACCCAATTTCTTTCACTTATCTGACTGCCATTGGCTGCACCGGTCCCATCAGACTACATTCGTTGAAAGAAACTAAACAAAAATGCTGTCTGTAGGCATTATTCAACAATTCCAATAATCGGTCTCAGCAAACGCGGAAGATTTTCGTCTTCATAACGTTTTTTTGCGATGAGGTGCAAACCATCTGGAAAAGTTGATCAATAACGTGCAGCTTACAACCTCCTCAACACCTGCCTCTCATTAATCTTTCAATGTTTGCTTTTTTAGAGCAAATGACGAAACACATAGAAGACGCAGAAAAGATTTCACAAAATTATTGAAGCTTAATTACCAAAAGAGAAATCTTAAAAATATTTTGAGAAGCAAGAGAGATGTGTCAGAGTAAAACTTTTGTCTGGCGAGCACAGCCCTCTGGCTGCTGGCTGCATTTCGTACATCCTCCTAAATACTCCGGTTCACGATGACCAAACACACTTATGGTCCTTTCGAGAGAAAGTGTTTCTTCTTCATTTGAACGATAGGATCATGGTCACATTTCTTTGCATTTTCAGTAACAGCCGCGGTAAGGAAACAGCTATTCTGCTGTCAGCCCAAGTGGTGTGCATTGTACTTTTTGGCTTGTTCGTCGATTATGACTCATCAATAGCTCCGATGGAAACAACAAACCAGACCCAGTCAGCATCTGCAAAGGCCAGCACAGATCTGAACCGATTATATCCGAGTAAGTATATCTTTCAAGGTGATCAAATAAAAAGTAACGAACGTTCAATGGCAAAGAGTTTTGATAAAAGACCGCTTGTTTTTCTGATGAAAAAACTCAAAAATTATAGCTTATGCATGGGGTTCTTAAAATTTAATGTATGGGGGTTCTTAAAAATTAAAATTCAATTTGCGCGCCAAAACGTGTACCAGGTCACTCGTGAGTTATCCTCATATGTATATGGTACGGACCGGAGGGCAGTTGTCTCATCTAACGGAATGAAACGTATAAAGTTTGGGCAGAATGGCAGTGACTTCTGAAAAGGTTAGATGTTGACTTTTTCAAAGGGCTTCCTGATAAGGAAAAAACTAGGTGAGATTTTTTTTGCTTCTCACTGCATATTACAGAAAATTTATAGAAAATTCAGTTGATAAACATTTCCTTTCTACATAAAAGTGAAAGCAACGGCTGGCGTCAGAAACCGTAGCTCTATGAAACTTTTGTAAGGTCAAATGGTTTCCAACACTCCTGTACGAAAAACGCTGTCCCACACGCCTGTTGTCTGTCAATCAACGTGGAAAGGTTGTAACTGGAATTGCGTGATTCGTCGTGTGCTGGTTGCTCGTAATTCGACCAACGTCGTGTGCTGGTTGCTCGTAATGCATATGCACAAAAGCGACTAAGGTTAAAGAAGAACGTTTTTGTTTTGTCATCAGAAAACTAAACAGGAGGTAGTAATCTCTGGACAGCTTGATCACTGTTTGACAAACGTGGTCATAGCCAGATAGGCCGCGGTGATTCACAACCAGATTAAGCAATTTAGATTGACAAGTAGCCAAAGGTTAATTTCCTGTTGCCTGCAAATTTAGCTGATGATATTTTAAACAATGCGTTGGCATCAACCAAGAGAGCTTGTCAATTGAGATGGCTTCTTATTTATGATCGTGCAGTGTATCAAGATGTTCACGTGATGATGCTGGTGGGTTTCGGATTCCTAATGACGTTCCTGCAGCGTCACGGATTCGGCTCCGTCGGTTTCAATTTTCTGCTCACCACGTTCGTCATTGAGTGGGCAACCCTGGTGAACGGATGGTTCGCCATTCTCAAGGAAGGAGGGGAGAGCAGCAAAATACATCTTACCGTGTTCAGGTGAGTTCTCTTTTTCTGTTCGCGCTCAACATTTTGCGGAAATCCAGATGCGTGAGTTGATGTGTTGCCGACAACACGTTGATGTGCTGCCCAGAGCACGTTGCGCAATACAGCAATACACTGAAAGCAGACAAACGCTCTCAAAAGAATCCACGAACAATGAATCTATGTTGAGTTTTGCGAAGAAACGCAGATGCGTTCAAGCTGCGCTGAATCCGCAATTCCAGTCAGGCGTAGCGCAAGTCATGCATGAAGTCTGCTTTGCTATGTCTAACACCAAATTTTTCACTCTCACGTTTCATTGTTTTGGAAGACACGTCACCATTGACCGCCATAACGCAATGGAATTATGAGTTAAACATCAGACATGTCGGAAACAAACCGATCTGGTGCACTGTGCGGACCTTCCACGTAATTATGCTATTGCCAGCCATAACTTTTCCGATTTTGTTTGTTTTCAAGCTTGCTGGAGGCGGACTTTGCGGTAGCGACTGTTCTCATCTCATTCGGTGCCATTCTGGGCGTGTCGAGCCCGGTGCAGCTGACCGTCATGGCTGTCATTGAAGTCGTTTGTTACAACGTCAGCATTTACGTCGGAGTGACCATTCTAAAGGTGAGCGACCTTTGTTGGCCTTCCACGCGTGTCACGGAACGCGCGCAAATATCTCGTGCGCACCTGTGAGGGATGAGCCTCGGTATAAGTCGCATGTGGGAAAACTATCGGTGCTGTTGCAAATTCTATCATATGCGCCCCAAAAGCAGTCGAATCCCCAGGCTTTTGTTGTTGAAGGGGTCAAACGTCATAAATCCGATAACGTACGCAATAAATTCAAGGGTGGGGGACCTATTTACTGTCACGGGCCGTATCAATCGTGGAATATCAGTGATGGGCCTCAAAAATAATTAATTTCACCTTTAACTTTCTACCTTTATTTTCCGAAGGATAATAAGGTCAGAGTTTCCCAAACGTTTTGGGCCCAGACCTCTTCCACTTACTACAGGGTAATCGTTGCTTAATTAACTTTTACACGCTCAAAACGGCTCTTATACAGTATATCTAACGCCACTTTCCAGAAATTTCGCTAAACCCGACTGGATAACATTATGCATTATATAAACAGCTTACGTAATAAAAGAATAGACAGAACGGAAAATTCGCGAATGATCTTAGGAATGTGCGAACATTGCCGACAAGCAATAAGTCATATGGTTAATCATCATGTGAATGCTGGAATCATTGTAAGCAATTTTATGACTGCAAGTTTTAAAATGGCGTGTAATAAACAAGATTTGCGATTGCAAAAACTTGCGAACTCATTTCAATTACGAATCACTGCGATAATATTTGTGACAGTGTACATGCTGTACTACGCATATGCTCGGCTTTTTATTTTTGATCATATCTTCACGCAGGCCCGTAAGCACCAGGGGCATTGGGGGGAAGCGCCCCCAAAATCTTTTTTGCGCCTTTCTAAATTTTTTTTCCCAAAAGTATGGCGGCACAGTTTGTTTTGAACATGTAACGAAAACAAAAATCTTGCCCCCCTAAAAATGTATTTTCCTCCCAAAACATTAAAACCTGGCTATGGGCCTGCTTCCACGGACCCCAGTGCAGTCGTCACGGACTCCCAGTAGTCCGTGGATCCTAGTTTGAAAAACCATGGTATAAATATCTGTTTGTCATGGAGTTTCATTTTGACGCGATTTTGTGTGCTCAACTTGGATAACGAAAATTCTGTAGCGGTCAATTTTTAATATTCACGCGGGCCGCTGGTTCCCCACCACTGCATTAAAACATGATGCATCGAACAGGGGGTGCAGTTACAAACTGAAGTGGCACCACTGGCCCATCAACGCCCCTTCCCGAAATCATGACCGAACTAATTTTTCTTCTTATCTGGAGAAAATGTGAACTTTTTCCTCACCTTGACAAAAACCCACGCGTCCAGGTCCCAGCATAAGATACACGCAACGGCAACATGGAGAATGTTTTTGATCGCATTCAAAGCGTGCTTTTACAGTGTTTCTGAGCTTAGTGGCGCAACGCATTAAATTATTAATTATGTCCAATAAACGTGATGCCGAGACCCCCCCAAAAAAGCATTTCTCCAGCCGAGCACCCCTGGACAGTTTGTTGGTTTTCTGCATTGAATAGCCACGTTTGAGAAGATTACGGACGGTGTGGTAGGATTGCTCGTGAGTATGCAGGCTCACGCATTGGCTTTTCTAGCTGATCTTTGAAAAGGCGCGATGAGAATGCTGCAACACTAACGTTTTTAATTTGCTCGGAGCCTTATGATGCAGCAATGATTCGTCGTTGGTATGCAGACTTCCTGTGTCACGTAAAGCAATGACTGGATGCATAAGGTTTAACATAACGTGATTCATGGCCGTGACAAACATACCACGATGGTGTTTACGCGAAGAGTGAACCTGGCGTGTCTTTGTGGGGATGGTTGACTAGACAACCGCCATGATCCTTCACCAATCCTAGATGGCACAGTGACACTATTTGTTGCTTTTTGAATAAGAGCTGATGATGCCTACATCCTAGGCGAAGTATATACTCTGTATGATCTTAGTGTCTGATTCTTTGCCGAGAAAGGATTTCTTTCCATAGACAGTGCCCACTGACAACTGGTTACTTTTTGGCAGGCTGGCTCTTTGTATTGTTTCTATTTATTAGCTGAGTCATATGAAACAGTGAATCAGATCAAATCAGTTGTGTCAAAGATGTCGTCTTAGGGTGGATTTGCCGCAAGTTGCCCCAAACAACGACACAAACTTAATTCGAATTTCTGTTGCAGCATGACCAGTGGCGTACGCAGAAACTTTTCATGGGGGGGGTTCATTCAGCGGCATAGGATAGTCATTTGTATTTGGTGTGCCCTATTTGTGACGTCACAAAATGACGTCATAGTCCTGTTTCCAAACCAACGTTTTGGCGAAGTTTGTTGACATAATATGCACATTTTTCTATACATCCACTCTTC